>OGZT01001048.1_pt1 | contig 20383 bp, 19 predicted proteins | sample 1576891 | NCBI WGS metagenome assembly OGZT01 (sample SAMEA3541521, study PRJEB24748) | human gut metagenome | biome: human gut; feature: human-associated habitat; material: faeces | place: China | collected 2012 | reverse complement strand
TGGCAAATGCAGCACCGGAGGTCGGTATCGTACGTGGACTTGCATGGACATTGGATTGATTCCAACATTTTTTAAACGGATACATGAATTTGGTGTGATCAGTCCTGCCACGATAAAGAAAGTTGCTGAAGAAATATCTCCTGGAACCACAATATCTGTTGCGATCATCTCTTCTGGAGGTGTGATCGTCGCTGTTGTATCATGTGATTCTACTTTCACTCCAAAAGAACGAAGCATTAATTCTGTATGATTTCTTGATAATGCTGGTTCTGTCACACTTGTCTTGCCATCTGCATATAATCCTGCTAATAACACACAGGATTTTACTTGTGCAGATGCAACTGGAGAATCATAATGTGTTGCATTTAATTTTGTTCCTTCAATCTTCAATGGTGCACATCCATTCCCATTCACACTTGTGATCTTTGCACCCATCTGTTCTAATGGTTTGATGATCCTTCCCATTGGACGTTTATTTAAAGATGCATCTCCAGATAATACAGTTTCAAAATCCTGACCTGCCAGGATTCCTGAGATCAATCTTGTTGTTGTTCCGCTATTTCCTACATCTAATGTCTCACTTGGTGCCTTTAAGCCATGAAGTCCATTTCCATGAACAGTGACGTTCGTTCCATTCTGTTCGATCAAAACACCCATCTTACGAAAACAATCGATCGTTGACAGACAGTCTGCTCCTGATAAGAAATTGCTGATATGTGTTGTTCCTTTCGCTAAAGATCCAAACATAACTGCTCTATGACTGATCGATTTGTCTCCCGGAATTGATAATTCTCCTCTAAGTCCCGCACTTTTTGTTAATTTCATGTTTTTATTTCCTCTCGTATACTGTGTAGTTTTTATCTCTTAAGATTTTTGTCGCCTTCTTTGCTGATTCATCATCATATAACATGATCTTTAAAACACCTTCTTCGAATTCACGGTTGTGAATGATTCCAATATTCTTGATACTTACATGATTCAAAGCAAGCAAGGTTGTCGTTGTTGCAATCGTTCCTGGTTCATCTGGAATATCAATAAAGATCTCATAAGATTTCTGGATCAGACCAACCGCACTGTCTGGCACAGAATCTCTATATTCTCCTGCCTGTTTAAAATAATTATTCAAATATTCTCTGTCTTCCATATCAAGTGCTGCGATCACATAGCCTAAATGATTCTGTGCTTTTTGCAGTAATTCTTTGATATTCTTCTTATTTGATAAAGAAATCTGTTCCCATACGACTGGAGATGAAGATGCGATTCTTGTGATATCTTTAAAACCACCTGCAGCTAACTGTTTTAAGATTCCATCATCTGTATCCATATTACTTACGATATGTACCAGTTCTGCTGCCATGATATGTGGTACATGACTGATTGCTGCAGTATAGGCATCATGCTGCTTATAATCCAGAATGATCGTTAATGCTCCTAATTCTTCAATGAAGTTTGTAAAATCTTTCACTCTTTGTTCGCTGACTTTCTTCGTTGGCGTGATAAAATAGTAAGCATTCTCAACTAATCTGTCAGAACTGAAAGAAAAACCTGCCTTCTCTGATCCTACCATCGGATGTCCTCCGATAAAGTATTCTTCCATTCCTAATTCTTCAATCTTTAAGTGAATCTCTTCCTTTACACTTCCTACATCTGTTAAAATACAATTTTCATTAATCGATCCTTTCAGATCTTTTAGATACATTACATTATATTGAACCGGTGCACACAAAAATACATAGTTGCATTCCGCAAAATCTGTTTTGCAGTCTGTAGCAATTGAATCAATGATTCCATCCTCCAATGCACTTTTGATCGTATCCGGGTTTTCATCCATTCCAATGAGTGTATAGTTTGGAAAAACTCTTCTTATTCCCTTCGCAATGGATCCACCGATCAATCCTAAACCGATAAATCCGATCGTAAAATTGCTGTCTGTCATTGTTTTACTCTCCTTTTTTCTTGCGGTGATCACAAAATCTTCTCATTCTTTGATCACACTTAGTTTTTATTTTAACTTCCTGTATTTAAAAAGTCAACACTGACACGCTTTAAAGTGACAAAGTATTTTCCTCTCTATTTTCTTGGATTTCCTACTTGAATACCAAAAAAAAATGCTTTATGATTATCTTAACAATTATTTTACACTAACTTATTTTAATAAAGGAGTTTTCCAATGTTTGAAAAAGCCGTTATCTACGCAACAAATGCCCACAACGGTCAGACAAGAAAAGGCACCAATCTTCCTTTTATCATCCACCCTATGGAAGTTGCTGCCATCGTTGCCGCTATGACTCTCGATCAGGATATGCTTTGTGCCGCTGTCCTTCATGATGTTGTTGAAGATTGTGACGGAATCTCGATAGATGACATCCGTCGTGAATTCGGTGATATCGTTGCTTCTTATGTCTATCAGGAAAGTGAAGATAAGAGTAAGACATGGGTTGAGAGAAAAGGCCATACGATCGATTTCTTAAAGAACCGTGCATCCCGCAACGCTAAGATCATCGCCCTTGGTGACAAGCTTGCTAACATCCGTGCACTTTATCGGGATTATAACATCCTTGGCGAAGAGTTATGGGAGAGATTCAATATGAAGGATAAGAAGATGCAGAGTTGGTATTATCGTGGAATGATCGAAGGTTTTGCTGATCTTTCAGAATTTCATGAGTATGAGGAATACTGTCAACTTGTAAATGAAGTTTTCCCTGAAGAGTAACACAAAAGAAAAAAAGACTGATTTCGCAAACATTGTTAAATGTTTGTAAAATCAGTCTTTTTATCAGATTCTGAACTCTTTTGCCATCAAGATCGTTGCGATCGCTAGCAAAATACTACAGATAAAGATAGAACTTCCTCCTGCACGACCGGTTAAAAATCCTCCGATCACTGCTCCAATAATGAAAAAAGTAATAATTCCATAATATCGTAAACTTTTTTGTTTTAATGTCTTATCTCCTGTTTTAAAGTACTGGCACAGTGCTTCTGTTCCACTTCTTAAATTACCAGTACACATCGTACTGGCAAATGGATGCCCATGAACCCTTCGAAATGTCTCCACCTGCATAGAACATACAAAAGAAATCAGTACATTCGCTACAACATCATATTGTCCCAGTGGAATAAATCCAACAACCGTTATCAGCACAAACTCAAGTGCCACAATTCTCTGTCTCCAATGAATCTTATGTTCTTCCTTATAAAAATGCTTTATGATCTCAACAAGAATTACGCCCACAGCAAATGCAAGAATTGGAACAAAATAGTAAAATGCCTGTGTAAAATCCCGCTTTTGAAGATTCACACCAAACAATACGATATTTCCTGTCTGTGCATTTGCAAATACATGTCCACGCATTAAATAACTGTAGGAATCAAGAAAGCCTCCTACGATTGCAAGAATTGCTGTTAAGAAAAAACTCTCTGACATCTGCAAATGTTTTTCTTCCATTAAATCTGCACTTCCTTTCCAAGCTCATAAAAAGATCCCATCAGTGTGATCATATCATCTAAATCTTTGCATCCGGCAGTTTCGTATGTTGAATGCATGGATAACTGTGGAAGTCCGATATCTGCTGCCTTGATCGACACCTGTCCAGTCAGGATATTACCAAGTGTTGAACCGCCTAACATATCCGAACGGTTAAAGAATACCTGACACTTAATCTTTTCTTTTTTACACAGATATTTTACGAGTGCCGCTGAATTCGCATCGGTTGTATATTTTTGTGATGCATTGTATTTTAATACAATTCCTTCATTGATATACGGACGGTTCGTAGGGTCTGTCTTATCCTGATAGTTCGGATGAACTGCATGAGCGTTATCTGCAGATAACATAAAGCTGTCTGCCACCGCCATATAATATTCTTCTTCATTTTTTCCGCAAAGATAACTGATCCTTTTTAATACCTCTGGGAAAAATGTTGATCCAGCCCCTTGCTTTGTACCGCTTCCGACTTCTTCATTATCAAAGACCGCACATACTGTGACATAATCTTTGGAAAGCTTTGCATTTAACATTCCTTCGATGGATGAATATGCACATTCAAGGTCGTCTAATTTGGGAGCTGCAACAAATTCTTCGTTGATTCCTAGTGTTGTTCCTCTCATTCGATTATATAAAAACAGATCATAAGATAAGATATCTTCTTTCTCAACGCCTGATTCTTTAGCGATCATTTCCTCAAAACCATCTTTTGTAAGATTTCCTCCACATAATGGCAGAAGATCTTTTTGTGGGTTTAGCTGTTTTGATTCATTTGAAGATCTTGACATATGAATTGCAAGATTCGGAATGATCATAAGATCTCTATCAATGTTGACCAACTGATCCTTAATCTGTCCGTTTTCTTCTATTATAATGCGTCCAGCTACAGATAGCGGACGATCAAACCATGTTTCAGGGATCATTCCACCATAACGTTCTGTATTTAACTTTGTATAATGCTTCTCTACATCCATCTGTGGTTGTTCTTTGATACGGTATGTTGGAGAATCACTGTGGCTTGCCACGATGTGAAACCCTTGAAAATCCTTCTTAGGAAGATGAAAGGCTAAAATAGAACTTCCATTTCGTTCTACAAAGTAACTTTTTCCTTCTTCTAAATTCCAATGTTCTTTTTCTTCTAACTGTATAAAATCATGTTCCAAGAACTGTTTTTTTGCATTTTCAATCACATGAAAACAACTTGGACTGTGATCAATAAACTGAATTAAATTTTTGACACTGTTTTCCATTTTTTAATTCCTCCAAGGCAAAAATTTTTCTAACGCTATTCTATCACAATTGTATACAAAAAGAAAGAAAAGCACTTATATCAATTTGATATGTTTGTAATATGATTTTACTCATTTTCTTATTTTTTGTAAAAATAACAGACTTTTTCCAAGTTTTTGGATATACTAAAATCAACTTAACAATATACGAAACAAAAAGGAGATTTTATAATGAATGCATATCCATATATCAAAAATATTGACCACGAAAAAGTACTCAAAATTGCTGACCAGGTCAATGCAGATGCTGATCAAGTTGTAAGCAAGACTTTAGCACAAAATGACTTTGTCAGTGTTACACTCTTTGCTTTTTCCAAAGGAGAAGATATTTCTACTCATGACTCGATCGGAGATGCAATGGTAACTGTCATTGAAGGCTGCGGAAAATTTATTGTAGATGGCAAAGAATATATCGTAAATCAAGGGGAATCTCTTGTCATGCCTGCAAAGAAACCACACTCTGTTTATGCAGTAGAAGCATTTAAGATGATGTTAGTTGTCGTCTTCCCATTAGAACAGGATTAATCTATGGAACATAACTTATCAAACAGAGATGAACTTATCTGATGGTACAATCCAGAACACTACATTTCTTATTAAATCCGAAAAATCAAAAATCGCCCCAATGTGCGAAACCTGTGCCGCACGTTGGGGCAAGACTGGGATATAAGCCAATTATCTTTGGTATTGAACGAATCCCTATATAACTTCAATATGTAATTTTTCGATACTATCTTTTAATTCCTTTGATATTTTATCATCCGTGATAATCACATCAAACTCTTCAATCTTGGCAAATGAACAAACTGTTTTCGTTCCAATCTTACTGCTATCACAGAGTAAATATCTCTGATTCCCATACCTCCAACGGTACACTCAAATGATGTTCGAACTCTTCCACCTAATAAAATTAAATGAATTTCTGAATATTTTTGCAATTTTAATGCGATCTGCAGATCATTTGTAATTACTGTAAGATTATGAATATCTTTCAATAACTCTGCAAGATCTAATGCTGTCGTTCCACTATCTAAAAGAATTGTATCTCCATCTTCAATCTGAGCTCGTGCTTTCTTTGCAATACATTCTTTCTCTTCTTTATTTTTTTCTCGTCTTGATGATATCGAATCCTCTCCATAAACTGGATCTTCTTTTAAGATCGCACCTCCATGTGTTCTTGAAAGCAAACCTTTTTGCTCTAATTCAGTCAGATCAATTCGTATTGTTGTTCCACTGACTCCAAATTTCTTGATCAATTCTGTATTGCTTACACGCTTATTAACTTTAAGCATTTCTAACATCTTTTCTTGTCTTTCTTCTGCAAACATGTATGACAACTTCCTCCTTCATCTGACTCATTTATTTATTCAAATTTTAACATATTCTATCTAAAACTTTTATGAAATAAATATTTTTTCAAAAAAAGATATGCTCTTACAAATTTATGCATGAACATATCTTTTAAATCAAAATCACTACTATCTTGTCTCTTTTATTTTTTCTATGATTGCATCGTATTGTTCTCCCTCAAGGAAATTTTCTACAGAATAATGAATCGCATTTGGTCTGACAGCTATTGCACGATCTGTTAGAGATTTATGTGTAACTACAATGTCTACATCTTCTGGTAAAGATGGAATTGATACATTTTTCATTTCACTTGTCAACCATTTATTGAAACTTTTCAAAACTAAATAAATCAAAATACAACCATACAAAAGAAAATAAATTTCAAAAATGGCATCCAACACCCTACAGCAGCCATAATTTAAAAGTGTAGATACAAAAAACGCAAGGTAGTTTATGATCCGCTCTCGCTCAGATGAATTACGTAACTGTACTAAGCGATTGAATGATCGTTCAATCATCCAATCGCTTAGTGCCGACGTATTCATATGATCATAAACTACCTTGCATTTTTTGTATCTACACTTTTAAATTATGCCAAAACTTTTCCTTCAGGGAATGCACTTCGAAATACGAATCTTGTAAGTGGTCCTGCAATGATCAACTGATATGGAAGTGCCATTACAAAATTCTTTGGAATATTTGTCAGCCATATCATCAGTAAGTTTGAGAAATTTCCCATCTCAATACTAACTTCGACTGCTCCATAAAGTGACATAATGATCACCATAGGAACAACCATACAGCAAGATACTGAAATAACTTTTCTTAAAACAGAGCTGTCTGGTTTTACAAGATATTTAAATGCAAATCCTTTTGCGATCTTAGATACAAAGAACCAGTCGCAGCACATTGCAAAAATATATGCGATCGGGAACCCTAACCATCCGGCTTTGATGGATTCCATTGATAATCCTCCCATATGTAATGATACGTTGTATATGCTCATCCAAAATACCATCATAAAACACATGATGAATGTATAGATAAGGCTTTCTCTTTTATTCTGTGGCATTTTCTTTTCTCCTCTTCTTGTTGTAATAAATTGTTGCTTTTCTTCAAGAAATAAGGCAAAAAAATAGTGGAGACCCTCAACCAAACTCGTTGCGGATCTCCACTTTCTATTGTGTGCAATCTTCACTGCGTTCTTTCCTGCTTATTTCTTGTCAATGCATTATTATACACACTTTTTATGTCTTGTATAAGCACTTTTTTTAATTTCGTCACATTCTTTAATTTAATTATTATACACACCATATTTTTGTGCATTTTCTACAATAAAATATGTTAAAATATAATCAGAAACAATTAGCTTTCATAATTTTAAGGAGGGATTTTCTTATGAAAAGAAATGTATGCAGGATTTTAGGTTGTTTTCTTTTTGCTTTTACATTATGCATTATGACACCATCATTTGTAAAAGCTTCTGTTAAAAACATACCTCAAACAAAAACTTCTGGAACTTATGCTGGTAATGTTGACATCACTGGAGACGGAAATGCTGATTCTGTGATCATCCGTACAACACCCGATCAAGAAGGCTGGTATATCAACCGTTTTACGATCTATCTAAATGGAAAAAGGATCACAGAGATATCTCTCCGTGATCACAATTGTTATTATCTTGTTGTAAAATATGCAAAAATGAGCAAACAACATGCATTTATCCAGATCATTGGCCGTGGTGAAAATGACTACGTTACTTATAATGAAATCTTTACTTATAACAAAAAATCCAACCAATTTCGTGTTGTAAAATCTTTTAATGACCGCTCATCTTACGCTGAAGAAATCGTTACTGCCAATAAAAAAGGGATTACCGTTAAACATCGTGTACAACCTATGGAAACCGGATGGATCAATTGGACACTGCCTTTTAAATACAGTAAGCAAAAATTCATTAGAACTGCATCTTCTACAAAAACGGTACGAAGCGAACTTGGACAAAACAGAAAAGATAAATATTCAAGATACTTTGCAAAAAACAAGTTTATCACTGCCAAAAAAGTAACTTTTTATAAAAAAGCTGGCAGCAAAAAAGTTGCTTTTCGTGTACCAAAAGGGAAAGCTGTAACTTTAAAGAAATTAATTTATTCTAAGAAAAAGATTTATCTACAGTTTAAATACGGGAAGAAATATGGCTATCTTCGTGTAAATCGGGCAAATTATAACTTTGAAAAACCACTTTTTCAGAATGTTAATTCACGATTAGCTGGCTGATCATTTTCAATACCAACCAAAATTCTCTAGTCTGGAACTCATCTTCTAAAAAACTTTATGCTGTGTATCAAAATCGAATACACAGCATATTTTTCTATTTTTATAAGAATTCTTTCCCTTCTTCCACCTGTTTTAACATACTCTCCAGTAATTTCTTTGCATCTGAAACCACACCATAATCACTGTATGCAAAAATCGCAGCCCTCGGATTATTATTGACTGAAATGATACAATCTGCATCAATTCCTGTCATATGCTGAATTGCCCCGGCAATACCGAATGCAAGATAGAGTTTCGGTTTTACGGAGATTCCTGATTGTCCTACCTGCTGTGTTGGAAGCATCCATCCTGCATCTACACACGGTCTTGTACATGCAACTTCCCCTCCGATCTTCTCGGCAAGTCTCTCAAGAAGCGCAAATCCTTCTTCTCCTTTCATCCCACGGCCACCAGAAACTATGATCCTTGCTGTATCCAGATGAACTTCTTTTCCACTTTTTCCTGCCGCTCCATGATAGATCAGATTTTGTTGTTCTTCCTTCAGACATTCTGGATGCACATATAACATCTCACCTTGTTTGTCTTCCTTGTATTCTGCTTTTCCCATCACTCCTGTACGGATCGTGATCACCGATGTCAAGGATGGATCGATCAAAAAGTCTGCCATATTTTTTCCATCGAATGCCGGTCTTGTGATGATAAGTTGTTCCTGTTTCTCATCGTATGTAAGTTTCGATGCATCACAGACTAATTCTGTATCAAATGCATAAGCTGTCTTTCCTGCAAGGACTCTTCCTGATGCCGTTCCTCCGATCAAAATCACTTTCGGATCCTTTTCTTTTAAAACTTCTATGACCGCATCATGATGCAACTGCATATGTCCTTCTATTAATTTTTCATCTTCGATACAGAGGATTTCATCAACTCCGTAATTGTAAAGCTTCTTTGCCTCTTCTTTGATCCCACATCCTGATAGAATAACTGACAATGAAAGATCTCTTTCCTTCGAAAGTTTTCCTGCTGCCCCGATCAATTCCAACGTCAGCGGCATGATCTCTCTCTTTTGAATCTCTCCAACAACAACGATTCCTTCTTTTTTCCCAAAATTCATATCCAAACACCTCCTAGATCACGCTCTTTTGCTTTAACAACTGAAGAATCTGTGTTGCCTTTTCTTCTTCATCTTTTCCACCGATCATAACAAGTTTTTGCTGTTTGCTGCTTTTGACTTCATATTTTCTAAGTTGCGTTACTTTTCTCTTGGTCACAGAAAGATTCAGGTCTTCATTCGTCAATATCTTTGTCTTATATGTTCCATCATATGTTTTCATGATATCTGGTACGGATGGAAAACGGTTCTTGTTCTTCTCTCTGATAGAAAGTATCATTGCTGGAGTTTTTGCTTCTACCTTATATGCCATTTGATCACCCATACATGTTGCGAAAACACTTCCATCTTTCATCTCTGTGATCTCGTCAGAATACGCGATCAATGGGATCTCCAACGCACAAGAGGTCATAGAAGCCATATGGGCACTGTCTCCATCAATTGCCTGCCGTCCGCATAAGACCAGATCATATGGGTCAAGCTTTTTGATCACCGCTGCGACGATCTTGGCTACCTGTGATACATCCATATCTGCGAATTGGGGATCACTGATCAGGAAGGCATCATCAATTCCATAAGTAAGCGTCTCTTTCATAACATCTTCTGCAGATAATGGTCCAAATCCGATCACGTCTACAGTTCCACCATAGCGGTCTCTTAAATCCAGTGCTTCTTTTATTACGTTCTTATCACTGTCATTTAACTGATCCACATCCTGATATTCATCTTTGATCGAATCATCTGGAATTTGTTTTAAAATCACAACAAATCTCATTTCGTTTCTCCTTTTTTGTTTATTTTGTAAATATTTTGCACGATAATTATGTTTCAAATTGTAACATTTTAACAATTCTTCGTCAAGCATTTTTACTTTCCACAAAAGGAGAAAAAAAGAGCCAAATACTACATTCAGCTCTTCTTTCTTCTATGATATATAAGGATTTATTTCTTTAATGTCTTCATCCATTCATCCATCTCAGCTCGATCTGCCATGGCTGCTAATGCACCTTCTTTTGTTGTTGTGTTCGCTGCATAAGCATTGGCAAAATCAAGGTAATTTCTTAATGTGTCATCACTTACGGATTCTAAGTCTTCTACTTCATCATTTAACAGACAGTATAGGAATGCTCCGATAAACGAATCTCCAGCACCTGTCGTATCTCGGACATCGATCTTATATCCAGAAGCTTCTACCATTCCATTTCTCGTATACACTTCTGCTCCGTCAGCTCCTTTTGTGTAGATAACGTATTTTGCACGATCAGCAAATAAACCGTCCAGAGCATCTTTGATATCTGTATGTCCTGTGATAAATTCCAGTTCTTCGTCAGAAATCTTAATGATATCTGCGTATTTTAAGAAATCATTGACTGTCTCTTTTAATTGATCAAGATCGTCCCATAATGAAAATCTTAAGTTTGGATCAAAAGATACTTTCACATTCTGCGCGATCGCCATATCGATCAGTTTCTTGTGAGCTTCCTTCATTGGAGATTCCACAAGATCTACGCTGCAAAAATGAATCATTCCACAATCGTTTAAGATATCTGCCGGGATATCTTCTACACTGTAGCGTAAATCTGCACTGTTTTTTCTATAAAATTTAAAATCACGATTTCCGTCAGAGGCAAGGGATACGAATGCTAAGGCTGTTTCCCCTTCTTTGTCTCTTGCGATATTAGAAGTGTCGATTCCTGCTTCATCTAATACTTCCACGATATAATCTCCAAATGGATCATCTCCAAGCTTTGTTAAAAATTTGGATGGAATACCAAGCTTCGTGACTGCCCCGACTACATTGGCAGGTGCTCCTCCTGCAACTCTTTTAAATGAAGGTACATCTTTTAGTCTCTGTCCCTTAACTTCTGGAATAAAATCGATCAGTGCTTCTCCGATCCCACATAATTTATTCTTCATGTCTTCCTCCTTCGATTTCAAATGATTTTAATGGATATACAGTCATTATACCAGAACATTCTCCATTAATCAGTAGTCTTCCATAATGATTGTAGATTCTTGTTGTAAAAACTTCTTCTCCATGATTCACAAAGATTTCTAAGGATGAAGTATCCGCAAAAATCTGAAGATGCTCTAATTTTTCTAATCTGACTTTTCTTGTTAATCTTCCACTTCCATAGACCCCAAGATTTAAGGTCAGGATATTGTCTTTATAGGAAAGAGTGATCCCTTCGCGCAGTGTCATTACCATTTCTCTGCATCGTTTAAAATCTACAACAGCTTCATAGATTGCATTTTGCATGATGATCGTTTGTCCATAACAAAATGTACAAACTGCTTTGTCCTCGCTTCGAAGTTGTTTTAATTCTTCGATTGGTTCCTGAATCAGTTTTCCGTCTCTTACGGATAATTTTCTTGGGATCGTCAGTGCATGCTGCCATCCAGCTTCTTCGGTTGGATTCGTATAGTCTGCGTCTGGGATTCCCATCCATCCGATCAGAATTCTTCTTCCACTTTCATCCTCAAAACTTTGTGGTGCATAGAAATCAAATCCGCGGTCAAAAAGTTTGATATCTGTGATCTCATATTCATCGGTATCAAAATCATAGTCTAATTTCATTGCTGTGACCTGATGAACATTTTCGTAATCAATGCCTTGTGTTTCTACTCCCTGTGGGCAGCAGATGATGTATAACTGTCCGTCCATCTCAAACAAATCCGGACATTCCCACATATAACCAAACTTCTGTGGAGTTGTGATACGATTCTTGTATGTCCAGTTCTTAAGATCTGTAGATTCATACAGAAGAATCATACCCACACCTTCGACATCCCTTGCTCCAAGAACCATGTAATATTTCTCATTTTTCTTAAAGATTTTTGGATCACGCACATGGTTGCTCATGTCAGCCGGATAATCGTCGGTTGTCATTAACAATTCCTTTTTGGTAAACTCATAGCCGTCTTTACTTGTAAATGTGATCGTATTACTTCCACGTCCACTGTTGATATAGTCATAATCATCTCTGTCAAAATATTTTAAATTTCCTGTGTAGAAATAGTGGATCGTATCATCTTCAATAAATGCAGAGCCGGAATAGACACCATGGGCATCAATGTCTTCATCTGGAAATACGACTGGTCCAAAATCTTCATAATGAATAAAATCTTTTGTCGTATAATGTCCCCATGTCTTTAACTCACCAGTTGGTTCAAATGGAGTGTACTGGTAGTAAATATGGTATGTCCCATTAAACTGGCATAAACCATTTGGATCATTTAACCATCCTGTCTTTGGCATTAAATGGAATTTTAATCGGTCTTGATCTGCTGCCACACGTTGTCTGTAAGCTTCATTTTCTTTATACCATTTTTCATAATCTGCCTTATAGACTTTCTTGTATTTTTCAAACATCTGCCCTGGTTTCCTTTCCTTCTTCGAATAATGATTATTTTAAATTCATGATCTTCGTATTATTATCTGCATCCGCTGCTTCAACCACTTCGACTTCTTTTCCTTTCGCATCTGCAACTAAGAACATCGTCTGTGTCTTGTATCCTTTTTCTTTCACAAGATCCATGTCAAAAGATAATAATTTATCACCTTTCTTTACTTTGGCTCCTGTTTCTACGAAAGTCTCAAAACCTTCGCCTTCCATCTTGACTGTATCGATTCCTGCATGGATCAGAAGTTCTACTCCTGAATTTAATGTAATCCCCATTGCATGTTTTGTAGGGAAGATCAGACTGATCGTTCCATCGGCTGGCGCATATACGACACCTTCGCTTGGGTTGATCGCAACACCTTCTCCCATTGCCTTACTTGCAAATGCTGGGTCTGCGGACTTTGATACATCTAAAACTTCACCTTTCATTGGTGCATATAGTTCATTTGTTTCTTCTGTTGTATCTGCTGGTTCCTGTACTTCGATTTCTTTTACTTCTTCTGCTTTCTCTTCTTTGATCGGAGTCTCTGCTTTGTGATCTTCTCCTTCGATGTTAAACTTCTTCCAGAAGACTGCAGTTAAAACTGCGGATACTCCCATGGATAAGAGCAATCCGATCGCGAAGTTTAAGTAATCTTTTGGAAGCATGGACAGGAATCCTGGAAGTCCTGCTGCTCCTAATGCCTGTGCCAAAACTCCTGTTGCTGCACAATATGCATTACCTACGGCTGAACCGATGATGGCAGCGTAGAATGGATATTTTAATTTCAGTGTTACACCGAACATTGCTGGTTCTGTGATTCCAAGTAATGCAGAAACACCTGATGCAGAACAGATTGATTTCATCTTCTCATTCTTTGTTAAGAATAAAACTGCTAATACGGCTGCTCCCTGTGCTACGTTGTTCATACTTGCTGTTGTGAAGATAAAACTTCCACCTGTTGTTGCTTTGGCTGCGATCAGCTGTGTCTCAATCGCGATAAAGCTGTGATGCATTCCTGTTAGACAGATCGGTGCATATGCAAGTCCGAATAATCCGCCACCGACAAATCCAAGTGTGTTATATACCCATGTGATCCCATCTGCTAATAAGTTACCTGCTTCTCTTAACACTGGTCCTACGAAGATAAATGTTAAAAATGATGTTACCATGATAGAGATCAATGGTGTTGTCAGATTATCTAACCATGTTGGTGTTACTTTATGTAACTTTTTCTCGATCGTTGCTAAAATAAATGCAACTGCTAATACTGGAAGTACAGTTCCCTGATATCCGATCGCCTGGATCTTAAATCCAAAGATATCCCATACTGGTGCTTTGGCGATACCGATGCTGTATGCACTTAACAGATCTGGATGAACCATGATCATACCCATGGCTGCTCCAAGATATGGATTCCCGCCAAACTTCTTCGTTGCGCTAAATCCGATCAATACTGGCAAAAATGCAAATGGAGCACTTGCAAACATGTTGATCGCTGTTGCCAGACCCTTAAACTGTGGGTACAGATCAATGACGGACTTTCCACTAAACATCGCTGCTGTCAGGATATTGTTCACTCCCATTAACAGACCACCTGCTACGATGGCTGGAATGATCGGTACGAAAATATCACTTAATAACTTTACTAATCTCTGAAGAACATTTCCTTTCTTCTCTTCTTTCTCAGCATCTGCAGGTGCATCGACTGCGATCCCTAACTGCTTCTGTACTTCGTCACATACTAAGTTTACAAGTCCTGATCCGAAAATGATCTGGAACTGTGACTGTGTTAAGAACACTCCCTTAACTCCTTCAATGTCGCTGACTGCATCTTCATTGCGAAGGTCGTTATCTTTTAACTGTAAACGAAGTCTTGTTGCACAATGCTGAACTGACTTAATATTTTGTTTGCCGCCAACATGCTCGATGACCTGGCTGGCGATTTTTGCGTAATCCATATCTTCTCTCCTTTTTTATTGTGAAACTTATTATGGTATCGGTTCCATATCTGTATCTTATAACTTTCTCTTTTATTTGTCAATAGTATTTATGGAATCGATACCACATTTTTTTATTTTATTACTTTTATTTATGTTTTATGTGAAGCGATTTAACAAAGCAACAGGTAAACGACAAAACCCTCCGTTCCGAGCAATACGGAAGGAGGGCGATATTTAAGCATATATGAAGAATTTATGATTTGACACTTCCGCCTTCAATAAATTCATATCCCACAATCTGTTTCTTGGATACTGGTTCTCCTGTGATCATCTTAAGGATCGTTTCCGCTCCAAGGTATCCCATTCCATAGGAATCAAACTTTAGCGTTGTAAGCTCTGGCGTCAGGAGTGTACTTTCATCATATCCTCCAAACGCTGCCACAGACACTTCTTCTGGAATCCTCTTCTTATGTTCGTGTAAAATCTTATATGCACCAAACGCAAGTCGGTCTGTTGCACAGATGATCGCATCTAAATCTGATTCCCTCTCAAGTAATTCTCTCGTAACCATCTGTCCACCAATAAAACTATAATCACTCTTCCCTGTCACCGGTGTGATCCCATATTCCTTCAATCCATCTAACACACCATTTTTACGCTCGATCCCAACTGCCTGGTCTGTCTCATAGACACCAATATATCCAACCTTTTGATGTCCTTTCTTCCCGATATACTCTCCGATCGTTTTCCCTGCATGATAATCATCATAAATAATGGAAATTCCATCTTCATAATCCTGTGTTAAAACAACCACTGGAATTCCCGCTTTCTTTAACAGCTCTTTGTGGTCCTTTGTGATCGCAATGGAACTGATCAAGATCCCATCCACATTTAACTGGATCAGGCGCTGGATATTCTGTAATTCCTGATCAATATCATGGTCTGAGTTCTGAATAAGGGTTGTATACCCCTTTTCTCTTAAATACCGATCAATACTTGTGATCACACGGCTTGTGATCTTAGAATTCAATGTCGGCACAACTACACCGATCACGTTGCTTTGTTTCGCATTCAATCTTGCAAATGCATTCGGTGTATAATTGTATTCTTCAATGACCTTCTGAATCTTCGCTCTCGTCTCATCCTTTACATATCCCCCATTAAAATAGCGGGATACTGTGCTTTTTCCAACTCCTGATAAATTTGCGATATCTGCCATGGTCATCTTCTTTGCCATATATTTTGATCTCCTTTGTTACTTTATCTCTCATTATCTTAGCACAGAAAAAGCTATAAAGAAATAAGATGATATAAAATTTCTTTCTCATCCAATAAACGAAGTATTTCTTTCCTGCCCGTAAATAAAAAGATCTGACGGTCTGTATGGTGACTTAAATACTGCATCGTCTGTGCCAGTCTTTCATCATCATAATTACCGAACACATCGTCTAAAAACAACGGAAATGCGTCATTTTCATACAAAAGATCGGCCGATGCAAGACGCAGTGCAAAGTATAATTGTTCTACTGTAGCATTGCTTAAATACTTCATATCGATATGATCAAATCCATCATAAACCATCATCGAAAGATTCTCGTCCATGACTGCCTGCGTGTATTTTCCATTCGTCATATCACAAAAAATCTCTGATATCTTCTCATTTAGTTCCTGTCCAAAAGTTTTTTGTACCTGGCTTGCAGCTTCCTCGATCGCTTTCATCGCAAGTTCTATCTCGTGAATCTCAAGTTCTTTCTTCCTTTTCTGCCCCAACAAGATCTCGTATTCCTGCTTTTTCTTATCTGCCTCTTCCTTTTGCTTCATAAGCTGTGCTTTCTCGATCTCTATGATCTCTAAGCGATGTCTTAGTTCTATTTTGCGAATTCTTTCTTCATCTTCCCCACCAAATAACTTTCGAAACCACAGCAAAATCTTCTGAAGCAGCGTCAACTTTCTCTTTTGTCTTAAACGTTTCCGAATCTCTCTCTCTTCCTGTTCATATTCATTCAACGCTTGTGCATCATACTGCCATGACCCCTGTTGTCTACGCAAGTTGTCAATCTGTGCAAAAACAGGATCTTTTCGCATTTGTCTGCGTCTGGCTTTCAAATGATCGATCGCTTTTCGTAAGTCGATCGCAGCATCCTTGCTGCTTCGCAGATTCGCCATGGAATTTTGCAAAACTTCCTTCATCTCTCTGCCAGTACGGATCTCTGCCTGTGTCATCGAAACCGTATTCTCAAATGCCTGTTTATCGGATTCAAATAAGTATTCCTTCCCCTTAAGTTCCTCCATCGTATCTGCATCAAATATGCGATACTCTGTCTGCCCTTGGCCGAAGTTTCGCATGATCTTATATCTGATCCCGTCCTTTTCAAAGACCATGGAGCCACCGTAAATACCACCATTTACTGGCTGATATCTGGTATGATCATCATATTTTGCAGCAAGTCCTCTTGATTTCTCCAGCCCAAATAGCATTGCGATCATAAACTTACGAAGTGTTGTCTTGCCAGATTCATTCTTGCCATAGAAAACTTCTAACTTCCCGGATGTCTGGCAATGATATTTATGAAATTTTCCAAATCCATCAATATTGATCTCCTCAATCTTCATCTTTTACTTCTCCCTGGCATATGTTAAAGCTTCCATCGCATAACGCAAAGCCTCTGGTTCATCTTTTAAAATATCTGCGACCTTCTGGATGATAAAATCATCTTCCTCTGATAACTGTTCGTATTCCCATTGATCCCTCGTTTCGTAAATGATATCTGTGACCATATACTGACTCGTGATCTCATGAAAGTCCAGATGGATCTGTGGATCAATACTTCCTGTTAGTATGATTTCATATATATTTTCTCTTCCACGATATGAAAGCTCCGTTTCCACCCGATCTACGATCTCTAACGCTGACATCTCATCCGATATCATGACTTCCACTTGTGTATACATTCTCTTTGCAAAGGGAACGAAGGTTATCTGTTTCTTTTCATCGCTGATCTCCCCTTCGATCAGCCCATGATATCCCATCTCTGTGTGATCCAGTGGTTCCAGCGATCCTGCATATGCCATCAGATCTTCAAAAATGATCTCTGGTTTATGGATATGTCCAAGAGCGATATAGTCAAATCCAGACCATTTTAACGCTTCTCTCTGAATCGGGATATGACTGGCATCTCCACCATGTGCCAGCAGGATTGAAAAATCACTGTCTTCTCTCTCATCTGGTTTCATGCGATCATACAATGGTTTCGTGATCTGATTCTTCCAATAACTAAAGCCATAAATGGTCGTTTTAAGATCTTCAAAAGAAATATGATCTCTTTGTTTTCCATCCAGAAGATAAACTTCCGAATTCCATTTATACTTAGAAAATACATCTTGCGGTTCCAGATGATCGTGATTCCCTGCGATCAAAACCGTTCTTGTATGATTCAATCTGGACAACAGATAATCCACTTCTCTCAGCTCCTGCTGCGTTGGCGGCTGATCAAACAGATCCCCTGCGATCAATAACAGATCTGCCTGTTGCTTATTCGCATGATCAATGACTCTTTGAAATGTCTCTTTGATCTCTTGTTCTCTGATTCTTCCAAATGTCTGCTCTCTCTCTGGTCTGGCTCCCCAATGAGCATCCGCAATATGAATAAATTTCAAAAAATCACCTGCTTTCTGATCATCTTCTATGATCTTATTCTGTCATCATACGATCGATATTCTTTAATAATTCTTCGATCTGTTCTCCCGTTATATGATCCATGTGCACCCCGCCTGTGCATACCACTACTTTTCCTGTTTCCCTGCATCGATTCTCAGCCAGTCTGCGACATAGAAATTCGTCTTTATGACCTGTCAGATTGATCACAGATGAAGTGACACTGATTGTTCCGTCACCACTCAGCGAAGGGCGTGGAACTGCCTGAACAACACAGCCAATATGCGGTTTCTCACCGCCGCTTAGAGTCAAAACAAGATCTTCTCCTATTGCTTTTTCACAGATCTCTATCGTAATTCCCGCAATTGTTTTGCTATATTTCACTTTGATCCTCCTTATTCTATTCCAAAGAGGACCTCACCAAAACTTCCTCTGAAATAAAACAGGCAGCCAGTTCAACACTGACTGCCCCTAAATTATGCCATATATCTTAGCCCCATAAATTTGCTGGGTAGACACCTTCTTTGATCAATCCGGCAAATGCTTTCTGTACAGCTTCCTTATCTTCCTGATAAGTTACACCGAACCATCGATCCTGTGTCTCTAATACTTTGACGTTTGCACGTCCTTCTCTCAATAATTTATCTACGATGTTTGGTAATAAATATTCTTTCTTCAGATCTCCTTCTTCTACTTCACTTAAGAAAGTCTTGAAGTCTTCTGCAAGGAACTCTAAAAATTCTGGATATGCAGCCCACATATTCATAGAAACCTTATCCTCTGGACTGATCCATTTCTGAACATCTGGAAGATCACACTTGATCTTACCATCTTCCCCCATCATAATTCCTGTTGTCTCATGAACCTGGCTTAATAATCCATTCTCATCTACAACACTAACTCCTCGTGTGACAGTTCCATTGTCACTTAATGTATTCTTCAGGATAAATCCTGCCATTCCCATTGTGAATTCTCTTCCAAGATCTTCTCCAGATACTAAGAAATCATGAAGCTTTACAAAAGCTTCCTTTCCATAGTAATCATCTGCGTTGATGATCACAAATGGTTCCTTGACAACATCCTTGCAGCAAAGAACAGCCTGTCCTGTTCCCCAAGGCTTTGTGCGTCCTTCTGGTACTTCAAATCCTTCTGGAAGGTCATCTAATTCCTGAAATACATATTCTACATCAATCTGATCTTTAATTCGGCTGCCGATTATCTCTTCAAATTCTTCAAAGATGTCCTTACGGATAATAAATACAACCTTATTAAATCCAGCTTCTTTCGCATCACGAATTGAATAATCCATGATGATCTCACCATTCGGTCCCATCTTCGCAAGCTGTTTGATTCCTGCACCGTATCTTGATCCGATTCCGGCTGCCATAATTATTAATGTAGTATCCATAAATCTCCCCTTCAGTCATCTGACCTGTTTTGTTACCTGTATACTTGTTATATCCTGTGTAAAACATTCCATATATTTGTCCTCACATATACCTTTCATTATAAATATTATTCTCTATAATGTCAATATCTTCTGGCTATCCTTTCTTTAAATACTTCTTTATTTTATTGTATTTTCATATGGACATTTTTGTTATTTGTATTATAATCTTTGTTATAAAGATTTTTTCTTTATTTTAAATATTTTTTGTTGTTTTTTAACATTTTTCACGAAAGGAACGCATTATGAAAAAAGAAATCTCCTTAAAAGGAAAAACTGCCATCGTCACTGGAGGAGCTACCGGGATCGGGTTCGCCATTGCAAGTGAACTTCTGGATGCGGATGCTAACGTTATTATTCTTGGACGTCGAGAAGAAAAATTAAAAGAAGCCGTCAAAAAACTCGGGGAACGTTGCTCTTATTACGTATTCGACATCACAGATACC
>OGZT01001040.1_pt1 | contig 20460 bp, 20 predicted proteins | sample 1576891 | NCBI WGS metagenome assembly OGZT01 (sample SAMEA3541521, study PRJEB24748) | human gut metagenome | biome: human gut; feature: human-associated habitat; material: faeces | place: China | collected 2012 | reverse complement strand
TGTTTAGCTTACAGCTAAACTGTGAGATGGTACTGTTTACAGTGATTCTTCCCATCACAGGGGCTTTACCATCTTTTAAATTGTTCTTTTTAAGATAGAACAAAACCTTAAATGTACTTCTTGCCATAACTCTAATTTTTTAATTACAAATTTAGTTTACTTAGAGTTATCCAGTGCTATGCAAAATTACGCAAACTATTGAATAAGTGACGAATAAACTCCAATTCAACAAAGTTACTCAGGTAACGATTTGGTAACTGAACTCACCGCCAACTTTGCTTTTTTGTGCATTTATTCTCTTTTGGTCAAAAGAACCGTTTTGCTTAATCCGCTGATTAAGTTTTAATTACCGTCATTTGCTCTCCCTTTTCTAAATGACTGCTGTTTCCTTCCAATATCCATTGATTGAGGGATGATGCAAAACTATGTCCAAAACCGGCAATGCCGTAAAGATATCGTCCTCCTGACCGGAAAGTTGCTGTGAAATTACTCATTTCGTCGGTCATAATTCCCGCATACATATCTCCGTCTTTGATGATATTGATCAAACCTATAGGATAGTTATTATGTTCGGCGATATTGACTAACCCGATCTGTATGCCTCCCGATTTGCGGGAGTTGGCTAATCCAATCTGAAGCCCTCCGGACTCTTGGTTTATACCGTTGAAGCCTCCTATCTGTATTCCTCTGAGCTTATCTGCATTATTGCCGAAACCTGCTTGCACACCTTTCATGTCTGATGCAAGGTTAATCATACCTGTCTGGAGTCCGTGCATCGACTTTCTTACGGTTGCAAATGGTGCAAGCATAAAGCCATATACATTATAACTGTAGCCATGAATCAATGATAACGATATGTTATTTGTCGTTTCATCAGTTTTTTCGCCATTGGTACACCAGATGCCTGCAAACCCTAAATTAAGAAATGCTCTCGGTGAATCTATTGAGTCCTGCTCCTGAGCACTGCTTGATAGAATAGCCGATGAGAATAAATACATTGCAATAAGTGTCCGTTTCATCATATAGAGTGTTATTCATGAAGCAACAGAACGATATTTAGTTTTAAGACAATAACGTTTTGTTGCTATTATACTTAGACGGGTAATAAATAATGGACTGAGACCTCAGAAGTTTTTCAGTTCCCTGAAGAGACGCTGTATCGGAAGTCCCATTACATTATAATAGGAGCCGGATATAAACTCGACCCCAACAAATCCGATCCATTCCTGAATACCATATGCACCGGCTTTGTCTAATGGCTTGTATCGGGTGACGTAATATTCGATTTCAGACTCGGTGAGTGTAGCGAACCTTACTTCAGATGTTACACTGAATGCGTGCTGTTTATCGGCTGTACTGAGGCATACACCCGTTACCACCTGATGCGTACGCCCCGATAGTTCACGGAGCATTTGCTTGGCACAGGCTTCATCTGACGGTTTTCCGAATATTTTGTTGTCCAGTATTACTACTGTATCGGCAGTGATAACGAGTGTATCATCTTTCAGATAATCTTCGTATGCTGCGGCTTTCTTTTTGGCTATATATTGGGCTACCTGACGTTTTTCGATATTGTCGGGATAAGATTCGTCTATACCGGGTATAACCACCACTTCGTAGTCGTAATCGAGCCCTGACAATAATTCTTTTCTACGTGGCGAGTTAGATGCCAATATTAATTTGTACCTGAACTCCATTATCTTATAGCCTCTTTTATTCTTACAAGTTTAGTAAGTAATCCCTCCAATTGATCAAGAGGAAGCATATTTGCACCATCCGATTTTGCAGTCGAAGGGGTAGGGTGGGTTTCTATAAATAAACCGTCTGCACCTACTGCTATACCAGCTTTACACATGGTTTCGATCAGTTTAGGTTGTCCACCGGTTACTCCCGATGCCTGATTGGGTTTTTGCAGGCAGTGTGTTGCATCCAGAACAACCGGAAATCCAAATTCCTGCATTTCGGGTATACCTCTGAAATCTACAACTAAATCGCCGTATCCGAATGATACTCCACGTTCGGTAAGCGTTACATTATTATTGCCCGAGTCTATTATTTTCTGTGCGGCAAACTTCATAGCCGAAGGAGCCAGAAATTGTCCTTTCTTGATGTTTATTGTTTTGCCTGTTTTAGCTGCTGCAATCAAAAGATCGGTCTGACGGCACAGAAATGCAGGTATCTGAAGTACATCCACATATTCGGCAGCCATAGCGGCTTCGTGTGCTTCGTGTATATCCGTAACTACAGGTATGCCGAATGTTTCACGGACTTTGCGCAATATTTTCAGAGCTTTTTCATCTCCTATTCCTGTGAAAGAATCCACACGCGAACGGTTTGCCTTGCGGTATGAGCCTTTAAATACATAAGGTATATTGAGCTTAGAGGTGATCTGCATGATCTGTTCTGCGATATTCAATGCCATTTCTTCACCTTCGATAATACAAGGTCCGGCAAGCAGGAAGAAATTATCGCTTTTTAGTTCCGATATATTCATATTTGATATTTTTTTATTGTTTTCAATCTTATGATTGCGAAAATAGTAAAAAGACCTGATACCTTTACCTTTTCAAGCGTACATAATCGACCTGATGATTTTCGCTTTTATGAAGAATCAGGCTGGCACGTTCACGTGTGGGTAATATATTTTTGCGTAAATTTTTGCGGTTTATTTCACGCCATACACCTTTAGCCATCTGTATCGCTCCGCCATCAGTCAGCATCGTGAAATTGTAGAAATAAGACTTCGGATCGGCAAATGCACCCTGTCTGAATTTCAGAAAGCGGGAGATGTACCATTTTTCGAGCAGTTCTTCTTCGGCATCCACATATATGGAGAAATTGAGATAATCCGAAAGAAATACACGGGGTTTGTCCTGCGGATAATCCATCCCGCTCTGCAAGACGTTCAGTCCTTCGATAATCAGTATATCGGGTTGCCGTATAATTTCGTACTCATCGGGTACTACATCATATATGAGGTGTGAATATTTAGGTGCTTTTACTTCGGTTTTACCCGATTTTATATCACTCACAAATTGTATCAGGCTGTGGATATCATATGACTGAGGAAAGCCTTTTTTCAGCATCAGTCCTTTTTCTTCCAATACGGCATTCGGATACAGAAATCCGTCAGTGGTGATCAACGCTACTTTTGTGTTTTCCTTCCATCGGCTAAGTAATGCCTGTAATACGCGTGACGTAGTGCTTTTTCCGACCGAAACACTGCCCGCTACACCTATTATAAAGGGTATTTTGCGTGCTTCCTGATTCAGAAACTTCATCATTGCCGCCTGACGGCTGGTGGTTGCGGTTACGTAGTAACTGAGCAAACGGGACAACGGCAGGTATATATCCCGAATCTCGTCCATCGACAGTTCGTCATTGATACCTTTTAGTTTTTCGACTTCTTCGGGAGTCAGTGTCATTGGTTCCGACTCTCGCAAGGCTGCCCATTGTTCTCTGTTGAAAAGCATATAAGGGCTGAACGCTGAAATTTCCATTTATAATCTTTTGGTTGGAGACCATTATTGCCATACCATTAATAAGCTGTCGGCATACTCCTTTTCTGTCAATTTTACAGGTATTGAGTCTCAGCTGATGCTTTTTTTATATACGGCAAATTTATTTTGGGGCAAATGTACAAAAAAGGGTAGACATATGATCTATACATGCCGATATATTAAGGTAAGTCCTCAATATACAATTTTTTATCTGTGAATTTGCAGCTTCAATAAAATCCGGCTATGCGTTCTATGTCGTAATTGTAGCTTGCTTTGGTCTTATCGGCTTTCGATACGGTAAGGGTAATTATTTCACGGGCTTGTTTCTTCACGAAGTATTCGCCCTGACCTTCAACAAGTACGCCTCCGTTGTTGTGTTGTATCGTTATTTTGAGCGGATCGAGTAATTCTCCTGCTTTTTTGAAGTCGGGCAGGGTATACAGTCTGTCCAATGCTCTGTTGGAACCGCCTTCAACAACAAGCGAATCGGGTGTTCCGTCTATTTTAAGGGAGATCGTTGATTTAGTTGTGTTTTTTATCGAAAGGTTCATCCCGAATACAACTCTATCCATATCTACCTCGGCTTTAGGTGATAGTTCGGGATCGAAGTCGGCTAATTCGCCATAATACCGGTCGAGAGCCGGAATCAGATATATATGGTTGTAAGTTGAGTCTTTGGTTTGAGATACAACACGTGATTTACTTCCCGACAGATCGGTAAAATAACGGGTACTGCTTATTGTGAATTTATTGGATAACTCAACCGGAGTATGATCATTTGCTACAAACGGTTCGTAGTACGACAGGCTGTCGTGGCTCACGAACTGTTTACCGTCAATCACTATGGTCGATTCTATTTTGTATCTGGCATCATCGGGCAACACCAACTTTATATCGGAGTTGTTGTCGAACAATCCGTATGCATAAGCAACATAATCATCAGAACCGGCTACCGATATATATACTTGTACAGCATACAAATCCGCTCCTTTTTCGGCCGGTATGGTTTGCTGTTCTGCAGCGAACCTCAAGTCGATAGGAGTGGTACTGTCGTTCCCGTTATAGTCATCTTTGGCACACGAGAAGAAAATAAATACCGTAATGAATAACAGTAAGTTCTTCATGCTGAAAAAATAGGGTCAGAGACCAGTTTACTACTGCTTTTTGTTAAATAATATAAAAATATACGGTTGTACTGAATTTATTACTTAATGATTTTCAGATAGTTGATGTTTTTTATTTTTTGACATTATCGATTTCGCACTTAATTATTTTATCTATAAACAAATGCTAAGACCTTTAAGTCGATACCAATTTACATAAAAATTTCATTTATTATATAAAAGAAACATAATTTAATAATATAATTTTATAATATATGGCACGACCTCTTAAAACCGGACTGGATTACTTCCCTCTTGATGTAGATATTTTATATGATATTAAAGTTCGCAAGATTGTCAAAAAAAGCGGTGAACAAGCATTCTCCATACTTATCGGGTTATTGTGCAACATCTATAAAGACAAGGGATATTATGCCGAATACAGCGACGATCTGTGCTTTCATACAGCCGACACATTGGATGTTTCGGAAGAAAGCGTAAATGAAGTCATCACTAAGGCTCTCGAAGTAGGTTTTTTCGATATGCAGATGTACGAAAGTCATCGTATCCTTACATCCGAATCTATACAGGCGAGATTTCAGTCTGCCACCCTTAAAAGGAAAGAATCGGTTATTAACGATATTTACTGGATTTCTTCCGACAATAACCCCGTTAATGACTCCCATAATACACAAAGTAAAGTAAAGGAAACTAAAGTAAAAGAAAGTACAGAAAAGAAAAGTAAATCAAAGGAGGGTAAACCTGAACAAAGCCTCACTGCTAATATAAATATCGATGGGAGATCTTATATTATATCAAACAGGTTGCATCGATTAATGTCTTTCATGTCTGAGAATAAACCATATATCAATACCTTGTGTGTAAATAACGGCATCAAAAACAGCGATAATCTGATTCGTTACCTGAAACTGTTCTTCGTAAAACTCGAAAACGAAGGCTCTGCACATACCGATACCAAAGATATTAAACAGCACTTTGCCAACTGGTTGCGGCTCCAGTTAGAGAGGGATAAGCGTCCATCGGAAAAAATAAAATATAACAATAAACATAATTTTGCAAAGCATGACAACACAATCTCGTACAGTGAATTTTGAAGAAGTAGAAAAAGAAATGCGTCTTCACCGTATGCCGATGCCAGCCGACCGTATCTATATGAAAGTACCCGATGCCCGAAATCTTTTATACCGGGCTCTCGAATATTTTCTGGCTAAAGACGGTACAAAGGCTCAATGGCTGCCCGAATACGACCGTGTGGCTGAATGGCTTACCGACAATCAGGGCAAGGGCTTGTTTCTTTATGGTAACTGCGGACGCGGCAAGAGTTTGCTTTGCCGACAGGTTATTCCGGCTATATTGCTGCATGCCTGCCGCAAGGTTGTAAAGATATACGACATGCAGGAAATGAATCACAAACTGGATGAAGTACTGACTAAAGGCATTATCAGTCTGGATGACATCGGTTCCGAAGAAATGATGATAAAGTATGGCGAACGCCGTCTTGCCTTTGCAGAGATAATGGATGCGGCCGAAAAATCAGGGAAGATCGTTATCGTATCCACTAATCTCACATCCGACCAAATACGCAGCCAATACGGCGACAGGGTTTTAGACCGGATAAAGGCTATAACCACCCGTGTACTCTTTAAGGGAGACAGCTTGCGTAAGTGATGGAAGTTTATCATTAATGTCAATCAGTAGTTAGATTGATAAAATCGTTCTTTATTTTATACTTTCAAGTTCTGCTATTTACTAACGCACCCTCTCGGGTTTGTTTTTCATTTTGCCTTGATGCAAAACGAAACAAAAGATCAAGACTGTGCCTACAAGCCCGACCCGTTACGTGCTCGAAAGCTAAGACAAATAAAATGATTATCGCCGATATCTATTTGTCTTTTAACGCTTTCTTCTCACAACGGGTACCCCGTGCTTTTCGTCAATGCCGGAAACCTGACGGGCGTTAGCCGAGCGGCGTTAACTGTAGGTGCGAGGTATCCGTTCTGTACAGCAGGCGTAAAGAATAAAATTCAAAAAGCCTATATATCAGGAGTTATGAATAAACAAAAAGAGACTTTCTACTGTTTTTTATCTGTACCATAACTTTTAGTTATAGTATATAATAATTTTAAATGACCATTTATCATCTAAAACAGATAACTTTAAAGTCTCAGAACTGTTTGTCGATCTTTAAATACTTTCTGAGGTTAATAAAAATAACAATAGGCTTGAAGCCTAAAAAAAACGGAAGGATATGAAAACTCTTACTTCAGAAAAGCTCACAATAATAGGAGCTGCCGGAATGATTGGTTCTAATATGGCTCAATCTGCAATTCTTATGGGGTTGTCCGACAATATTTGTTTGTATGACCCCTATGCCAAAGGGTTGGAAGGTGTTGCCGAAGAACTTCTTCAATGTGGGTTCAAAGGGCTGAACCTCTCTTTTACATCCGATATTAAAGAGGCTCTCAAAGGCAGTAAGTATGTGATATCTTCGGGGGGTGCTGCCCGAAAAGAAGGTATGACCCGTGAAGATTTGCTGAAGGGAAATGCCGAAATAGCTATTCAGTTCGGGAAAGATATCAAGAGTTACTGTCCTGATGTAAAACATGTGGTTGTTATCTTCAATCCTGCGGATATTACAGGATTGCTCACATTATTATATTCGGGTCTTAAACCATCTCAAGTTACTACATTGGCGGCGTTAGACAGTACCCGACTAAGAAACGAACTGGCTAAACACTTCAATATACATCCCGATAAGGTTGTCAATTGCCGCACTTATGGAGGACATGGCGAACAAATGGCTGTGTTTTCGTCTACCGCAACTATCGACGGTAAACCGCTGAATGACCTGATCGGAACACCCCAATTAACCAGCGAACAATGGAAATCACTCAAAGAAAGGGTGATACAAGGGGGTAAAAATATCATTGATTTGAGGGGGCGTTCTTCGTTTCAGAGTCCGGCATACCTGTCGCTTGCCATGATAGGTGCAGTGATGGGTGGCGATAAATTTGACTGGCCTGTAGGTGCATATGTCAATAACGGTGAGTTTGACCACGTTATGATGGCGATGGAAACTTCGTTAGATGCAAATGGAGTTCATTATAAAGATGTGAAAGGTACAGATGATGAACACTGCGAACTGAAACAGAGTTACAAACACCTCTGCGATCTGAGGGATAGCCTGATTAAATCGGGTGTGATTCCTGCAATAGATCAATGGAAATCGATTAATTCCAATCTATAAGACAGAAACAAAGATAAAGGTCTGCCCAATTTTTTGAGCAGACCTTTATCTTTTATATAGATGATCGTTTTATCATTTTGCACCGATCCATGTAGCCTTTCTCCAGAGATATTCCAACGGACCGTGTCGATGGCTTTTCATCCACCAGCGGGCAAACGAGAATTGAAGAAGGAACAGGACAATACCCAACAGAAACGAAAAGGTAATGCTCAGCTTGTCGTGCAATCCTAATCCCCAGTTATAAAACAGAAACGAACCTACCATCGACTGCGTGATGTAGCATGTGAGGCTCATCATTCCATAAGGGGCAAGTTTGCCTAACAGTTTATGGAAACGGGTAAGATAATAAACATTGATAAGCGTCCCCATCATAAAGAGCATAAATGACAGATTGGCAAGCGATCGCACAACGGTTTGCAGTGGTGTAAGTACTGCTTTGTTGTTGATAAAGTCGGGCAGCATATTTGCTAATCCATTGAGAGGGAAGAAGCATATCACGGAAATCAAAAGTGTTTTTTTCCAGAATTTCAGATTCGAATCGTTCTGAAGCAGCAAACTTGTACGCCCGATTAGCATTCCCATCATAAACAAGGCTGCTGTTTGGAAAATACGTCCGTATTCCCACGCATAAGCAAGCGATGCCATCTGTCCGTCCCAGAGATTCATTTTCAGGGTTTCGATAAAGTTTCCGTTTTGCTGTACGGCATATGCTTCTCCAAAATAGTAATAGGTAAGGCTTTTTCCCGGCACGAAATCGGGATTAATCAGAGCATATATCATTTTACACCATTCTACAGGTTGCAGCATCAGTATAGTGAGAATGATAAATACTGTCTTGTTTGAGAGCCGTGCAACAAAAATCAGCGAGAAGCCGACCAGTGAATACAAAACTAATATTTCGCCTGTGAAAAACATCGCATTGATATTTCCCCACACGAAAAGCAAAACCAAACGCCAGGCAAAACGAGGGCGAAAATCTTCACCTTTGAGTTTACGTCCATTGTCCTGAATGAAAAAACTGAATCCGAAAAGCAGGGCGAAGATTGCATACCCTTTACCGGAAAATGTAAAGAATACAGAATCCCAGATTGCTTTATCGAAAAATTTTAGCCACGGGTTTTCCACTTCGGGAAACGAATAAAAATTGAAATGCTCAATGCAATGAATAAGAAAGATTCCCATTACCGAGAATCCTCTCAAGACGTCGGCTACGTCTATTCTGGAAGGTGAATTCATGTGTTATATTTAAGTTTTACTTTGTTTTTAGTAATAAATAGGTCTAAGACCTTATTTTATTTCGAAGGTGCAATTCAGGTTATCGTCACCTACAGTTGCTCCCAGCTTTTTGTAAAAGCCTATAGCCGACTCGTTCCAATCGAGAACCTGCCAGTTGAGATGTTTAACCTGCTGTTGCTTTGCATATTCTATCAGAGCGCATATCAGCATCGTTCCTACCGAACAGCCCCGGTATGCTTCATTAACATACAGGTCGTCCAGATAAATCGATTTTCCGCTCCAAGTGTGAAATATAGTCGAAAATATAGCATAACCAATAGCTTCTCCTTTTGGATTTTCGGCTAATATACATGAGTAATATTCTTGCTGTTTTATAAAATCTTCGACAGATGTCTTTACTTTATCAGTCTTACCCAGGTAGCCGGCAAACTCTTTAACCAAATTAAATACCTTTGGGAGATCTTTTTCTGTCGCTTTTCTGATTGTAATGTCCATTTTTTATATATTCAATAAATAAGTGTTGTTATAAGGATTTTTTCATTTTTATCAAAGAAAATAAAAATATCATTCAAAACAAAAAAGACCAACCGAATATATCGATTAGTCTTTTGTTATAAGAAGAGCCGTACCAGTGGAAAATGACGAAACTCCGTAAAACAGGATTTGAGTGCCCCGCTCCCTTTGTAATTCACTGCGCATAAAGCAACCCCGGAGGGTGTGACCCGCCATTAGAAACGGTAAGCTTGTCTCGGAATTTATCTATTAATTGATGAGTTTCCCAATCGACCAGTACGACCCTATATCTTGCAGGAGGCTTTCCTCCGTATTTAGCGTCTTTTCTTAGATCAAAATTAGCTGTTAGAAATGAATTATGCAAGTCTTTATCCTCTATTTTATTAGGATTTCAGTCTTCCGACTTCAATTTTACCAATTCTTTTTCGAGTTTATTGATCTTATCGTCTTGTTGTATAATATATAGAGTGAGCTCTTCTACTTCTTTGAGTAAGTTGATCTAAAATTCATTTACATTAAGCCCGTTTTCCTGCATTTCTTTTTCGGATGAAATATCCGGCAGGTGTTTATTGTCTTTAATAAAGCCTTTGACTTGCGATAAGGGGAGTAACTCATAGTCTTTTTCAAATACATAAATTGAATTATTACCTAAAAAAAAGCAGATTATATTGTTCATATAATCTGCTTTTCTATAAAATCGTACTGAAAGATAAAGACGAAACTCCGTGTAACAGGATTTGAGTGCTCCGCTCCTTTGTAATTCACTGTGCCCTGAAGCAACCCCGAAAGGTGTGACCCGCCATTGGTAACGGTAAGCTTGTCTCGGAATTTATCTATTCATTGATGAGTTTCCTAATCGACCAGTACGACCTATATTTTAGCTGGAGTCTCTACTCCTTTAGGTTTCTCTTATTTGTTATTTCAAATATAAATGACTGAAATGAAATATCCAAATAATTTGACAGTATTTTATTCAAATATGCTAAAAAGCATATTTTCAGGTTTCGGCCCTATTTGGTTTTCTCTGTTACATGGCAATGACAGCTCGAACATCCGCATGCTGTACGTCCTTTATTCTTTCCAAAGAAAAAAGAGTATACTTTATAGCCGATCCAACCTAATACGGCTAATCCTACAACTGCAACTATTATTTCCTGTATCATAATCTTTTATTATTATTGAGACCTGATTATCATTTAAGGTCTGAGACATTAAAACAACCGGCCGATTAATTTCGTTCGATATTTTCTAAATTATTAAGCTTCCGATCTGAAATACAAGGAATGCCAGTACCCAAGCCAGTATGGTGGTATAAGCTATACTGAACAATCCCCATTTCCAAGAACCCGATTCTTCCTTAATGGCAGCAATCGTAGCTACACATGGGAAATATATCAATACAAATAGCAAAAAGCTTGCCACAACCAGCGGAGTAAATGTCGGAGATCCATCAGCATTGGTACTGCTCAGAAGCCTGTCTTGCAACGAACCTTCGTCTTCGTCGGCATTACCGGTGTATAATACACCCAGTGTGCTGACTACCACTTCTTTGGCTGCACTACCTGTCAAAAGGCTGACACTGATACGCCAATCGAATCCCAAAGGTCGCATTACCGGCTCGATAAATTTACCGATACGTCCGATATACGAACTTTCGGTATGGTCGATATTTTTCAATGATTCTATTTCCGCTATTTTCTCATCTTTCTGCTCTTCGGTCAGTTGTCCGTTATCGAATTGTTGTTCTGTCTGAGTTATTTGAGCATCCAGATTTTCGACTTTATTGTTATTCAACGGGAAATATCCTAAAAACCAGATTGCGATGGATGCTATAAGGATTACTCCTCCCATTTTGCGAAGATACTGACGCGATTTATCCCACATATGTATCAGCACCGATTTGACGGTTGGCATACGATAGGGGGGGAGTTCCATTACAAAAGGTGCGTCTTCACCTGCAAACATGTATCGCTTGAAAATGCGTGCTGATATTACGGCAAGCAATATACCGGTAGCATATAAACCGAATAATACCAATCCTGCATATGATTTGAAGAATACACCTGCAAACAGAAGGTAAACGGGCAGACGGGCACTACATGACATGAACGGATTGACCAGCATGGTTATCATACGGCTGTTTCGGCTTTCGATGGTACGTGTTGCCAATATGGCAGGTACGTTACAGCCGAATCCCATGATAAGCGGAATAAACGATTTACCGTGCAAACCCATTTTATGCATAATCTTATCCATAATGAAGGCGGCACGTGCCATATACCCCGAATCTTCCATAAAGGATATAAAAGCATAAAGTATAACGATATTGGGCAGGAATACGATAACTCCGCCGACTCCACCTATTATACCGTCTATAATAAGGTCTTTGAGCATGCCGTCGGGCATATATGTGGCTATGGCTTCTCCCAGCCATCCGACAGCCGACTCTATCCACTCCATCGGGTAACCTCCCAAACGGAAGGTACATTCAAACATGATCCACATAAAGAGGAAGAACAACGGGAAACCGAGGTACTTATTTGTCACCACTGCATCTATGATACGTGTCGAATCCGATTCTTTCAGTTTCTCTTTGTATGTTTCTTTTAGTCCTCCCGCCACAAATCCATATCGGGCATTAGTTACAGCCGATTCGGTGTCTTCATTCAGTGTGCTTTCTATATTTTTAATTTCCTGAGCTGTTGCAGCCAGTATAGTATCAGAGGTTGTATATGTTTCCTTTATGAGGTCGGTTACAGCTTTGTCTTTTTCCAGTAATTTGATAGACAGGTATCTGGTAGGGAAGATGTGTCCCGGGTCTTTTTCCTTATCTATCAGGATATTCAATTTGCTGATTGCATTTTCTATCGTATTGCCATAATATATTTTTATGTGGCGTACAATAGGCTCTTTATCCTCATAAACACGTATAACAGCATCAAAAAGGTCTTTGATACCCATTCCCGAACGACAGATCGTAGGGACAATAGGTATGCCTAATGATCGTGCCAATTTAGGATAATTAAACTCACTGCCGCTTGCCTGAAGTTCGTCGTACATATTCAGATCAATCACCATCGGTACACTCAGATCGATAAGCTCGGTTGTAAGGTATAGGTTCCGCTCAAGGTTAGATGCGGCTACCACGTTTATCACTACATCGGGTTTTTCTTCCACAAGGTAATTACGCACATATAACTCTTCGGGTGTATAAGCCGATATCGAATAAGTACCCGGAAGGTCTACTATTTTTATCTGATATCCTGCGTGTTTAAATTTACCTTCTTTCGAATCTACGGTTACACCACCATAGTTACCTACATGTTCGTGCGCTCCGGATGCTATATTGAAAAGAGATGTCTTTCCTGCATTGGGATTGCCGACAAGGGCGACTGTAATTTTTTTTGTGTTTCCCGGTTCTTTTTTATGAAAACTGTCATTTTCGTCATAACTGTTTTCGAAAGAGAATTCTTCTTCGTGAGTTTTCTTTTTCTGTAAATCTTTCGGGTAAATTACTTCTATGAGGTGAGCTTCGCTGCGGCGCAACGAAACTTCGTAATCCATTATCTTATATTTGATGGGATCTTTGAGCGGTGCATTAAGTATAACTTTAATGACTTTTCCTTTAATAAATCCCATTTCGAGGATTCGTTTACGGAAGGCTCCACTACCATTGACTTTGACTATAACGCCTAGTTCGCCGGTTTTAAGGTCGGACAACAACATATCTTTTTATATATTCGGGGTCTCTTACGGGGACAGACCTGTTAGACTTAAATAAGAATTACAAAGATGCTTATTTTTGCCGAGAATAACGTCTTTATTTATATTTATTTTAAATAAGAAAATACTTCCATCCTAACAAAGTATAATTACTGATGCAGGATGCAGCAAAAATTGATCTTATATACCGAAAGAAAATACTTAAAAACAAGAATACTTTCGATCTGCGAAAAAATAATTACATTTATACCCTTAATGAAAGAAGACAAACTATACTAAATTATATGAAAGCGAAAAACATTCAGAAAGTATTTGTTATCAGTGGTTTTATTTCTTCTATAGCCATGTTCTCATGCAGCAGTAACGGCTCACAAGTTCCGGTAAAAGACAATCAGATAGTATCTGCTCGAGATACGATGAAACTCAATCTTGATTTTACTTCTGTCGATACAATCAAAATTCTTTATACAGCTAACGAAGAGACTCAATCACGGATAAAAGAGGAAGAAACCAAAGCCCATATAGAACGGATACTTGGCACGTTTGTAAACGATACAGCTTGGAACAATAGCGGAATTATGGTAAAGATGGTTGCACCTGATTATATGCTGGTATTGCATCATGCCGAAGAATCAGGGCTTACAGACAATTGGGTGTCTATCTGGAAAGAATTAGGAAAGGCTAAAGTCGAAGATAAGTGGTATGTGCTGCCAAATAGCAAAGGTGAGCTATTTGCACTTTTAGACACTTTGAAGTATAAAGGATAAGACAAAAATTAAGACTAACAAACTCAGAAAATGGCTGTTAGCCTTAATTGAAAAATATTATAAACTCAATTCATTGGCGTATGATTCCCAGTTGCGGAACAATGCTTCCATAGACGGTAAAACGATATCAGCACCTGCATCCCACAACACTTTTTCGTCCAGAGGACCTGTATTGACAGCTACCGTAAATAATCCGGCAGCAACGGCTGCTTCTATTCCCATCGGTGCATTTTCAACAACTATAGCCTGATTGGCTTTCAGATGTCCGCCTTTTTCTAAACCCATAAGATAAGGCTCGGGATGCGGCTTTCCGTTCTTTACATCGAAAGCTGTAACCATTTGATTACGATTGAAGATTCCCGGAAAGTTATTGTCGAGGTTGTCAAGCAGAGAGGGCTGTCCCGAACCTGTGACTACAATACATTGCAGTCCTTTCCCTTTAACGGCTTTCAGAAGGTCGTAAGCATAAGGTATCAGCTCCCCATCATTGAATATGGCAAACAGTTCCGATTTACGCTTATATATACGTTGTTTCTCTTCTTCTGTGGCATTACGTCCTTTGTTTCGCTGTATTACAAGGTCTATAGTGCTGTAACCGACACGGCCTTCGTGCATGAAGTATTCCTCATAAGTAGAGTCAAGTCCTTCTTCATCCATGACAGCCTTCCACGCTTTAGCATGGTATTTCATCGAATCATAAAGTACTCCATCCATATCGAAGAGCACTGCTTTCATATCAAAGTTACTGTAGTTATGTTTTTGAAGATAATCTTTAAATGCAGATGACATATATTTTATTTTTGCGATTTGCATTGCAAAGATAGCTTTTTATGCTGTCAGATACAAAGTTTGTCAAATTTTCAAGTAAAATGAGATACTAAAAAAAGACAAGGCACTTCTGTTAAGGAAATGCCTTGGTTGCTATTTATTTATGAATATAATATTATTATTTAAACAGTAACGGCGCAAATTCAGTAAGATATACCCTCCAGTTTCGCCAGATATGTCCGCCATCCGATTCCACATAGGTATACTTATAACCTGCTTTATCTAATAACTCTCGGTATTCGGTATTTGCTTTATACAGAAAATCGTCTTTGCCGATGGCGATCCAGTATAGTTTAGGATTCTTTTCGAATTGGACTTTCAATTTAGCGTCAATGTTTTCATAAACAGAAGACTGCACTTTATTTGTAGGGAGTATTGCTGCAGAGAATAATCCTACATAATCGAACATATCGGGATATTGCTTGGAAATATGTAGTGAGTGGAAACCGCCCATCGACAATCCGGCAATGGCACGACCTTGTTTTGATTTTACAGTACGGTAATTAGAATCTATAAATTTGACTATATCAGGGAAACTTTCTTCCATCGTGCCGTCCATTGTATGAGGTAGATTAAATGTAGGCTTATAGAAACCCAATGACGATTCGCCCGGAGCGGCTTCCTGTACTACATTGCCGTTTGGCATCACCACGATCATCGGCTTTGCCTTTCCCTGAGCGATCAGATTATCCATTATCTGAATAGTGCGCCCCAGAGTGTTCCAAGCCTCTTCATCGCCTCCCATTCCATGCAGAAGATACAGAACCGGATATTCGAGATTTGATGTTTCGTATCCGGCAGGAGTATAAATGGTTATCCGCCTGTCTTTCTTTAATGTCGGGCTGTTGTACCAACGTTTCGAAACTGTTCCGTGAGCTACATTATTCACTTTATAATAGTCAGCCTGACCTCCGCCAACCAAAAAAATATTAGTTAGAGAAGCCACGTCACGCACTAAATACATATTATTAGGATCGGAGGTCTTGATGCCGTCAATAATAAAAGAATAGGAGTAAAGCTCCGATGGCAAAGGCTGCTCCGTAGTATATTCCCATGTACCGTTGGCTCCTTCTTTAAAATCGGCAGGCAATGGAGCGTCCACCTCGCCGAAAGGTGTACTTTGTTTTCCTACTGGCAAAAAGTCGCCGGTCAGCTGTATTTTTGCTTTCTGTGGATTTAAAACTCTGAACGTAACCCGGTTGTCTGGTAGTACTTCTGGAGAAACAATATCCTGAGCACCCCATAAAGCCTCTTGTCCGTATACCAATGCCGACTGCATAAGTACGGCAATAACTAAAAACGATAATTTCCTTTTCATAAAAATGCAGATATTTACATTTAAGGTCTCAGACCTTTTGTTTGTTTTGTAAGTATAATATTAACAGATAGTTATCCTTAACCAATTCATTGTTTAGCTGTCTTCTGTTACTTAGTCGCTGAAACAATCGAAAAACGATTATAATTATAAGGAAAATATTCGGAAGAAGCAAAATTGAGAGAGCCTCTTGATAATCTTGTTTTTTTTATAACTTTACAACTTATCAGTAAAAAACGCTGGAATATATAATTAACAGAACGTAATAACTCAGATATGCCCGTTACACTACCGGATAATTTGCCTGCAATAGAAATCCTGAAGAAAGAAAATATCTTCGTGATGTCGCAACTTAGAGCCAAAGAACAAGATATTAGACCTCTTAAGGTATTAATATTGAATTTGATGCCTATAAAAATCGCAGCAGAAACCGATTTGGTACGCTTGCTGTCCAATACACCTTTGCAAATAGAGATTGATTTTCTTCGTTTGTCGACACATCAGTCCAAAAATACTCCAATTGAGCATATGGATGCTTTCTATAAGGAGTTTGATGAAGTAAAAAGCAGTAATTACGATGGTTTGATAGTTACAGGTGCACCCGTGGAGATGATGGAATACGAAGAGGTTAGTTATTGGAACGAAGTTTCATCTGTTTTCGATTGGGCAAAACACCACGTAACATCTACATTTTATATCTGTTGGGCGGCTCAGGCTGCGCTTTACCGCTTTTATGGTATTCCGAAGTATCCTATGCACGAAAAAATGTTCGGTGTATTCAAACATACAATAAATGACCGCAGTTTTCCTTTGTTTCGGGGTTTTGATGATGAGTTCTATGCTCCGCACAGCCGTCATACCGAAGTAAGGAGGGAAGATATAGAAAAGCATAAAGACCTGAAAATATTATCGGAATCCGACGAAGCGGGTATATATATAGTTGTCGGCAGGGGAGGGCGAGAGTTTTATGTAACAGGTCACTCCGAATATTCACTATACACATTGCATAACGAATACTCAAGAGATAAGGATAAAGGAATGGATATTGATATCCCGAAACATTATTACAGGCAGGACGATCCGGGTCAAAAACCGATCTCTCGCTGGACAGGTCATGGAAACCTTTTGTTTAATAACTGGATGAACTATTACTTGTATCAGGAAACGCCTTACGATGTAGATCAGATAGAAAAACTAGGAAATATATCATTACCATCGGAAACAGCTTTGTAACAACTGTTTCCGTTCATTCTCCATATCATTACTTTAATCGATAGACAACTTCAGCGTTGTGCCGTCTACATAAATTCCCTGAGATTCGGTAATCTTCATTTTGGCATTTTCCGCTAAACTGAATGTGTCTCCATTATTAAATATCACATCCTTACCGATAGTATAAGATGCTATATTCAGAACCAGGGTATAAAGGCTGTCTGCATCCAAAGGAGTACCGATAATTTCAAATTCGGGTTTTCCAAAACTTTTCATACCGTAAGTATAAGCATTGATACCTTCATCGGTCTTGCGCAATCCTATATATACCCATGCAGGTACAGGTATGCGTCCGTTTTGGAGATCCTCGATACAAGCCAGATAAAAATCACGTTGAAGCAGTAATGTTTCCTGCCCCTGATATATGGCTATACAATCGGGAGATGTCATTAATATAGAGCAAAGCATCTTACTTAACAATGTGTGTCTTTCAGTTTCGGATCGATCACTGCTAAGCACTGATACTATGGCATGGTTTGTCTGATGTTTGAGAGTTTCTCTTGCTTCCCTCCACAAATAAGCATAGTCGATAATAGCGTCCAGTTCTTCTTCCGGAACAGGAACAGGCATATTTGCGATAGCCACAGGCTGACCGTCAAGATCAAAAACCGCAGTGGCATTGTCTCCTGATAATTCAGTAACCGACAGTTTCCAGAATGTTTTCAGATGATCGATAACCTTATCGAAGTCATAGCCCCGATTATTGATAAACACAGGCATAGCCAGAAGTATAGGATGTTCTGCCTGACTGATATTACCCGGTTTAGGTATCGGTTGGTCGGTTTTGTTTTTTATAATCTTCCTGAAAAAATCAAATAGTCCCATTTTATAATTATATTTTAAGGTCTCAGACCTATTTACCTCGCCTTCGCTTCGGCGATTGTTAATATTAAATGTGTAAGTGTGAATAAAACAGAAAGTTATTCCTTTAATCGTATACTAGATACTTTCTGTTGCTTAGAGTCTGTTTTTTATAAACTCCATTCATCTACATTGTTTGCGATATCTTGTATATCATTGATCAATTTGCATGTGTGGTATCCGTCAGCCGCTGCATGATTGACAAAGACAGCTAAAGGTAGTAAAATTTTGCCATTCTGTTCGAAGTATTTTCCAAATCGAATAAAAGGGAAGAGTAACGAAGATTCAGTAAATGTATCTTGGGCAAATCCATCGAAACTAAGCCATGGTAATGACGACAGCAGACAAAAATTGGCTGGCTGATCGGGGCGTGCTTTTATTTCCTTTACGTCTTTATACGTCTCCATATCGGTGCATACATTCGAATAAAATACCCGGAAATTCTCGTTATACTCACTCCATATATCCGAAAATGTTTTATCGTCGTCATGGAAGATTGTATATGCCGGATTTACATAGTTCCAAAAGCCAAGTGTACCTTCGGCATTGAATGACATACGGAACTCAACATTCTGATTAACTGCCTTTGTTATAATGTACAGCATCGCCGGATAAAATTTGAACCCTTTGGATTGCTTGGCTTCGATCAGCTGTGTGATGTCGATGTTTTTACTGAGATTGTATCTTGTTTTTATTTTGTTATAAAAATAATCGAAATATTTTTTTCTTGCCCAGTTTTCGTGGTCTATAGGTGTGAATATAGCTTTCATTCGGTATTTGTTTTTTTTTAAGGTACAAACCTTATTTTTCATCAAAACAGTTCAAAATGAGTCATTGTTTGTGTAAAAATGCTGTTTTAACTAAATTTTTGACTGTTTTCAAAATATTTTTTCTCTTTTTTGTGTTAAACGTATATAGACCGGATCGAACAGGTTATCTCCGGAGAATAGAATATTGGGACTAAATGCTGCATCAGACTTATTACCGTAATAGATGTATGCGCACTCTGGGATTGTTCTTATCAATAAAATTTATATTAATTGGTACGATTTTTGAAGATTATCCAAATATAAGAAATCACCTAATGAATATTGAGCCATGGATAAATTTGATAAAATATTAAGTCAATTGAGGGATTCATCAGGTGAGATGAAGTCAAACATGCACATGTTGAATGAGATAGTGCCGGTGGAAGAACAAATGAAATATTTTCAATATTCGAAGTATATCCAATCTCAGGATGCAAATATGCAGCCCGACCGCAATTACATGATAGGTCGATTATTCTCACCCGGAATAAATATCGAAGACAAAAGGTATTATCTTTCAGCATTGGCTGCTATAGCTGATGTTGCGGCATACCGAGCAATAGAAACATATCACAGCAGTCCGCTCGAGTCAGAATTATCTAATTGGTCGGCTCTGGCTTTGGCAGAAAGTAAAATTCTATTGGATGCCGATTTGTCAGGCGAAAAGCAATTTTTTGTTTCCACCGGTTTAGGAGGTAAAAATGGAAAACTGCGTTATTTTTCGGTTATAGCATCTAATGATCGATCTGATTTTACGGAGTTTCAAAAAGAAACAATCCGCAAAGAATTGGAGTTTGCTTATGAAAGCGGAGAAATAGAAATAGAGAGCATCGATTTCAAGAGTAATTATGTGAAAATGTTCTTGCTATGTGGGCTTAAATACGACCCCAGAGTCTGCACAGAACAGGCAATTAAAGAATGTAACGAGATGGGGCATTTTGTAGATCAGCGGTTTTTATTGACAAATGTGAAGTTGATAAACGATACTGACATAAAAGATCTGCTCGAACGAAAGAATATAGACAAAGAAAATGAATAATACTCTTATTCGTTTTTCAGGAACAACCGAAAGGAAAAGTCTCAAGGCTTTTCCTTTTGTTTTATAAAAATAAATGATTTATATTTGCCCCTGTAATCAATCTCTTAACTATTAGTTAATGACTATCTGTTTCACACATAGAAACTTCAAATCAGATCTAAATTTTAACAATTTAGGTTTGGCTGTCTTGTGTGAAATATTAGAGAGAGAGAGAGAGAGAGAGAGA
>OGZT01001038.1_pt1 | contig 20500 bp, 15 predicted proteins | sample 1576891 | NCBI WGS metagenome assembly OGZT01 (sample SAMEA3541521, study PRJEB24748) | human gut metagenome | biome: human gut; feature: human-associated habitat; material: faeces | place: China | collected 2012 | reverse complement strand
AATTAAATCCGCGGTCATTTGTGTTAATCTGCGTTTCTAAAGTTACATATTGATAGCTTTCTCAGGCTTTTGACACACCTTCTCTTTAAATAAAAATTAGAAATTAACCTTACGCTTCTTTACTTCTTCCACTAGTTTCGCAAAAGATTTATCCTTTCTACGTTTTTCATGTTCCGAAGCGGAGAAATGCCAAGCTTCCCGTCGAAGTTTCAAATAACTCTCATAAATTTTATGGTCTAATACACCACGGTTTACTGCTTCTAAAACGGCACATCCTGGTTCATTTATATGTCTGCAATCTCTGAAGCGACACATATTCGCATAATCAGAGATTTCCAAAGCTTCTATAAGTGAATCGGAATTATCAATAGCTAAACCAAATTCCCGGATTCCCGGAGTATCGATTAAAACTCCAGATTCGTCCATTAGCACCATTTCCCGCCGGGTTGAAGTATGCCTTCCTTTTCCCGTGGCCAAACTTACACCAGACGTAAGCAATACCGTTTTTCCGTATAATGCATTAACCAATGAACTTTTTCCGACACCTGAGGAACCGACAAATACAACCGTTTCACCTTTTGATATCGATTCCCGTAATTGTAGAATAGTCTGAGATTGGTAGATACTGGTAAAAAATACCGGTATCTGACGAACAATATGTTTCATTTGCTCATCAACTTTCCGCTTATCAAAATCACAATCTGCTTTATTAAGTACCAATACAGAATTAATATTTTCTTCCAATAGTTGAACCATAAAGCGTTCGATTCTACGAATATTGAAATTATTATCAAGACTTTGCACGATAAACGCTTTATCAATATATGAAGCAATAGCTTGCTTATCCGCAACTGTTCCACTTTTCCTGCGATACAATGTCCGTTCACGAGGTAACATATCAACTATAATCCCTTTATTATCATCGAACGGTTGAAATATTATCCAATCGCCAGTACAAGGTAATTCAAAATCCGATTTTCCATACATCATATTTCCTGTGAGTTCACACTGAAATAGTCCATTCTCAGAAATAACTTCATAACAGGTACGGTGTACAATGGATATTCGTCCATGAGTAAAAGTGCTATATGTTGATTTTTGTTTCAATTGGTTTAATCTACTATTCCAACCATAATTATTTAAATTAATCATTGTCTTATCTTTTTAGCGATGAAAAATACATAACCATAGAATTCTTTATACTTACGGTACAGTTCTTCTTCAACAGATTGAAGTGCACTAAATTCTTCGGCTGTTTCATTTCCTGCATATTTATTAAGAAAAATCTCCTGGGCTGCAATTTTCAGAGCAAAGTAATGTTCTGTCCAGCAATTTTCCGGCAGAATAAATGTAGCAACAGGAAGATATCCCGCTTTACATATTTCGGCTATTTGGTGAGGAATTGTATCTATCTCAGGATATGCATCCATCCAGAATTTATTGATTTCCGCTGGGCGCTCATCTGTAAACCACGAACTTTCAGAAATAGCAATATACCCTCCTGTTTTCAAATACTTGCGCCACTCATTCAGTCCACGCTCAAAGCCAATATTATATATGGCTCCTTCCGACCAAATCATATCTAATTCTTCATTTTGAAAAGGAAGATTATCCATTGAACCCACAATACCTTTTACCCTGTCTTGCAAACCCAACTGCCTTGCATTACGATTGAAAATCTCAATAAAATTAGGAAGAAAATCAAGCCCGATAATCTTTCCCGGAACATTTTGAGCCAATACCATTGTCTGACCACCTGTTCCACAACCAATATCGGCAATAAGAGATTTATCATTGAGGTTATCCGTAAAACCCAATGCTTTCAGTGTTACTTCAGGACTTCCAGGTCCTTGTCGTTCCATATTGGAAAAAAAATCACAGATTAAATTAAGTTCGAAATCGTGAATTGTTTTATTTTCGTTACTCATTATCTTAATATATTTTACGTACACGGAAAGCATAACAATGCCTTCATCATTGTACGCAGATTAAACATGAATTATAATAATAGAAAACCACTCTCGAAAAGGGTTATCCGAGAGCAAACGAAAGGACAATCTGTATTAGAAATACAGATTGTTTATAAAACCAAATCCGATTTAAAAGTCATTGTCATGCTGCAAAGATATATAATATTCTGTTTTACAGCAAATTTATTACCTATAAAATGTATTATCATCACATTATATATCTACTTTGTAATCCTTATCCCCAGTCACTAAATTCAAAACTAAGTTGTTCCCACACTCCGTGTTGCTCTTCCATTTCATCTTTCGGATTGGAAACAGAAAGTCCTATCAACCGAATAGGGTGATGTTCATAATCCACCTCTTTTAATAACTGTTTTGCTAAGGGAAGAATCTTATCCAAATTCATCAGTTCATTAACCTGGGTGATACTACGCGTTATCTGACTAAAATCATGAAACTTAATCTTTAACGTCAGTGTATTTCCTCTAAATTCCTTTCGATGTAATCTCTCTACCAGCTCCACTGCCACATGATACAGTTCAATAATAACTGAAGAGTGTAAAGAGATATCTTTCTCTAATGTTCGTTCGCAACCAATAGATTTACGGATGCGAACAGCTTCTACCGGGCGAAGATCTACTCCACGGGCAAAATCATAATACAATGTACCAACCTTACCAAACTGCCGGATAAGCATTTCCACCGAACATGTGCGTAACTGTAATCCATTATGAATACCCAAAGAATGCATTTTTTTAGCGGTCACTGGCCCTACTCCCCAAAATGATTCAATAGGCAGAGTAGCTATAAAATCCATTGCCTGATCCGGATGAATGGTACACAAGCCGTCGGGTTTACGATAGTCCGAAGCAATCTTTGCCAAAAATTTATTGTAAGACACGCCGGCGGAAGCTACCAGGTTCAATTCTTCCCGAATACGTTTTTTAATTTCACAAGCTATATCTACAGCAAGCCGGATTCCTTGTTTGTTCTCCGTCACATCCAGGAAAGCCTCATCCAGTGAAAGTGGTTCAATGATATCCGTATAATCATGAAATATTTCATGTATCTGACGTGATACGGATTTATACACTTCCATTCGTCCGGGAACAAAGATCAATTGTGGACACAAACGCTTGGCTTTTTGCGATGCCATGGCCGAACGTACCCCATAACGACGAGCCTCATAGCTGGCAGCCGCCACTACACCCCGTTCTTCCGAATGCCCTACAGCAAGCGGTTTGCCACGCAGTTCCGGATTATCCCGCTGCTCTACGGAAGCATAAAATGCGTCCATGTCAATATGAATTATTTTTCGCTCCACAATCTTTTGTTTCGAGGATCAAATATAAGAAAATCCGCATATATCCTAATAGGATTTACACGGATTTTCATTTCACTAACCTCCGGTTATAAACTATTCACAAACTTTTTGGGCGATTCCCCGTAATACTTCTTAAAAACCTCCCGGAAGTATTTCGGATCACTAAAACCTGTAAGATCTGCTACCTCGGCTACCGTATATTTTTTACTCATCAATAGAATCAACGCTTTATTCAGCTTCACCGTACGGATGTAGTCGGCCGGTGCCTGATGAGTGATCGATTTGATCCTGGTATAAAAACCGGACCGGCTCATATTCATTTCAGCACTAAGCATATCCACATTAAAATCGGGATTGGAAAGATTCTCCTCCACGAGCCTCCGTACTTTATCAAGAAAATTTTGTTCATCTCCGGAGAAAGCATCTTCAAGATCGGATTTAGCCTCATCTTTACCACCAAGTACCAATGTTATATATCTTTTTCTTATAATCCGGCGATTAAATATTAAGTTGTTTATCTCTACCCGCAGGCGAGATATATCGAGAGGCAACGCCAAACAACAATCTGCCACTCTTTGAGAATCATCTCCCACATTCACAGGATCTTTGAATAGAATAACAAGAATATGAGCAGTTTTCACATCAGATTTTATTTGAAGACAAAGTTTTTCTCCCGAAATCATATCAAAAGCCTCAGCCAAAAGTACAACCTCCGGTCGTTCTTTACGTATTACATCACAGATCGACTCTGCTTTAGATACCGTATAAACATTGTATTCTTCTGATAACACCTGTATTAAGAATGAACTGAATTCTCGATTTTCTTCCACCAACAGGATAGAATGCTTCTCTCGATTTTCTCTTTCTGAAAACTTCCCGCAAACGGTGTCTCTCAACAAAAAAGCCTCCTCATCCGGATGTTTTTTATAAGTAGAAAATGAAGTTCTGAATAATGAAGTAACTGACAATGAATCCTGCACACTTGAGAATTTTCTGAAAACGATAGGGAAAGTAAGAATGACAGATGCTTTTTTATTTTTGTTTGAGCAGAAAAGAATTTTTCCTTTATGTAATTGTATTAATCTACGGATTAGCAACCAACTTATTACGCCAAATGAGTAAGTTTCCTTCCCTTTTTTGTGATATAGCATTTTTTTTTAACACAGTCATTATCTGTAAATTCTAATTTAATTTTCCAGTTTCGCAAAGTATATACAGTAACTATTTCGATACTTTCTCCCTCATTCATACAATCAACTATTATTTCTAATAGCCCCTGTAATATGGCCGTCATCTTTTCTTTATCAATCCAAACATGTGCAAAACCGGGGGGTCCTTCCCAATGCAATTTTATTTTTTTCTGCTTTACAGAAGAAGATATGGATTCTATTGTTTCACCCAAGTAAGTATTCAACTCTGTTTCGAGTAAAGAGAGCCGTCGGGGATGAGAAGTTATACGCCCAACAGTAACTAAATTAGTAAACATACTATCAATACCTTTGATCTGTTGCAAAATATTTTTAAGAGTATCCGAAGAATACTGCCGACATAGATTTTCCAATGGATTTTTAATCAATGTCAATGGCATACACACATCACGGGCGGCACTAACAAAGACTTTCACTGTTTCCCTGGATAAGTTTCTCTGTCTCCATACCAACCAAACATAAACAAACAGAAATCCCAATAACACGATCAATATGCCATAGCATAAAAAAGCCCCTCTCGTTTGCCACAAGGGGGGATGTATGATGACCCGCATATTTCTTTGTGAAATCGGATTACCATTCTGCGCGGATACTGCCCGCACAGACACCAGATGCTCTCCCGGAGTAAGATTGGAAAAAGAAATAAGATTTTTTCGGGTAGGTGGAGTCCACTTCCGGTTATTTAATTTCCATGAATACAGAATCAATTCAGACGCATCATAATTTATAGTAGCAGCTGTAAATGAGAATGTATTTTGATCATAACCCAAATTCAACACTTTCGTATAATTCAGAGCATGGTTTAGGGGAGTATTCTTCGTGGTAGTAGTAATCAGCTGATGTAAAATACTAAAATTATCCAAATACAGATATGGATGAATACCATTCAACGAAAATGATGCCTGTTTATCAAACCGGAATGCTCCCATAGAGGTGCCCAACATTAAAATTCCGTCCCTCAAAGAACTTCCGGAAGTAAGATTGTCAATTCCTCCCAATAATAAATGAAATTCCTTATTCGCCGGATTAAAATTATAAAGTTCTTTTCCGGTTCCTATCAACATACAATCTCCATCCGGTACAATCAAAGAAATGTCACGAATGTATTCACTGGCATAAATTTCAGTCTGATCCTCTTCCTTATTTATAATTAATAACCCCTTCCCCCCTGTACCAACATAAAGCTTTCCATATTCATCCTGATAGAGTGAACGGATAAAAGGTTGTGAAGACACAGGCAATTTAATCCTTTTCCATTCCTGAGTTTTCCCATTTAGTAAATATAACCCACAGTCAGTACCTATCCATACATAAGTATCGTCTTTTGGAAAAACTACATTGGCAGATATTGTATCAGCAAATTTATCCCCTATTTCCATTTCATCTTTACGAATCAGAAATAATCCATGCATATAGTTGGCCACACAAATATCTCCCGAAGGCAATTCACAAAGAGAGGTGTATAACTTACAAGGTAAGTTTGATGTCAGCTCCTGCCACTGATGAGTCTCAGGAGAATAACAACAAACTCCCTTATCGGTAGCAAACCAAATATGCCCTTCCGAATCCCTCAGCACAGCATTTACCCTGTCATTAAGCAGCGATTGATTATTTCCTTCAATGTGCCTGAACCATTTATATCTTTCCTGACCAGGTGGCGTATACATCGTTATTCCATCCGGAAAATCAGCAACCCATAGGCGTTGGTATTCATCCACATACAAATCGGCAATTCGATTACTGCGGATACCCATTTCTTTTCCAATATCAGTATCGAGAAAAGGAGTGATCTGATAATTCTCCATATTCATTTGAAAAACTCCTACTCCATCGGTAGCAATCAGAAGATTATCCTCTCCCAATAACTTCAGGTTATTTACCCGAAGATCCTTCCAGCTTTTATGAGAACAGAGTAGTTCACCATTATCGCAATCAAAAATATTTATCCCTTGCGACCGGTCAACAATGACAAGATTATGCCACTTGGGAGAGTAAAACAGATTATATATCTGCTTACAGTGTCCTCCCGACAGTTCCTGAGAAATATTTGTAATACTCTCATCCAACAAAGAAAAAGAAAAAACACCCCGATCAGAGCTGAGATAATACTGGCTATTCCCCACAGGCAATATTCCTGTTATATCCCCCAAAGTGTGCTGTATCCGACGTACGGCCTTGGTAGGTAAATAGCAGACATACAATTCATCTTTGCTACAAAACCAAAAATTATCCAAACTATCAAGAGTTAGAAACATAAACGTTCCTTCCATATGCTTTCGAAAGTCAGAATAACCTTCAAAACGGTCACAGCTCCTATTATAGGATAACAAATAACCATCTCGTGTAAGTACCCACAATTCTTTTTTACTATCAATAAAAAGCTCACTATTAACTGAATAAAAGTCAATCGAGTCATTATCAGCCTGTAAATCATAGTGTTTCAAAGAAGTGCCATCATAGCGATTTATCCCGTTATAAGTCAAAAACCACATGTATCCGCACACGTCTTGCTGAATTCGGAAAATAGACCGGTTATCTGTTTCTCCATTTCCTGATACGTGTTTACAGATGTCGGCATTACACACTAAGCCATACATCATTATAACAATAAATAATGCATATTTCATTTTTTATAAAATTTAAATTGAAAGAAAGTAGTTTGTAAAAATCAGAAACTATTCAGCAGACTTTAGAAAGAAGTAATGCTGCCCTATTCACAGTGTGAGTAGGTGATCTTATTTTACGTGCTCCTTCACGATTCAAATCCTGCCCCTTCATGGTATAGGAATTAAACAAACGAAATACTATTTATATTCTTATATCAATCTTATTGATCAGACATTGAGTATAATGGAGATGAGGGAAACGTACAAAATCAATCCGACTGATATAACAACGAATTATACATTCAAATTGTTTAGCAGACTCCGCTAATATTGAAAAATAGAAAGGAAAAGAGTAATTATACAAACTAAAAGAACAATATAAAGATCAAGAAAAGAGAAAATGATGCATAGAAGAGTGAAGCATTCACGACAAGAAAACAGATATAAAAATAAAAAAAGTTCTCCCATACCTTTGAATCTCAAAAAAATGAGTAATTTTGCATGCCATAAAAATAAAAATTCTTATGGCAATCTACGTAGAAGAAGTTTCCAGAACTTTTGGTGAATACTTACTTATTCCCGGTCTTACTACCAAGCAATGTGTCCCCTCTAATGTTTCATTGAGAACACCGTTGGTAAAACACAATGTGGGTGCACAATCGGCAATCGAATTGAATATCCCTTTTGTTTCAGCAATCATGCAATCTGTATCCGGCCCTGAACTGGCTATTGAATTGGCACGTAACGGAGGCCTTTCTTTTATCTTTGGTTCACAACCCATTGCCAGCCAGGCAGAGATGGTGCGAAAAGTGAAAAAGTTTAAGGCTGGTTTTGTCACAAGCGATTCAAACCTGACACCGGAACATACGTTGGACGATGTACTCCGCCTGCTTGCACAAACAGGGCATTCTACTATTGGTATTACAGACGATGGTACCCCGAATGGCAAACTATTAGGACTCGTTACCAGCCGTGACTATCGCATATCAAGAGATGCACGCGACAAAAAGATCAAAGATTTCATGACTCCTTTTGAAAAACTGATTGTAGGTGAAGTAGGGCTTACACTAAGTGAAGCCAATCAGATAATCTGGGATCATAAACTCAACACCCTTCCTATCATTGATAAAGAACAACATCTGGCTTATTTCGTCTTCCGTAAAGACTATGACAGCCATAAAGAGAATCCCAATGAAGTATCCAGCCCGGATAAGAAACTATTGGTAGGCGCCGGAATCAATACCCGTGACTATATGGAACGTGTTCCTGCTCTGATAGAAGCCGGTGTAGATGTACTTTGTATTGACTCTTCAGATGGTTACTCGGAATGGCAGTATGAAACACTGAAATGGATCAAAACAAAATATGGCAACAAGGTACTGGTTGGTGCCGGTAATGTTGTTGATAAAGAAGGTTTCCGTTATCTGGTAGAAGCCGGAGCCGATTTCATAAAAGTAGGCATTGGCGGAGGTTCTATCTGTATCACCCGCGAGCAGAAAGGTATTGGACGTGGACAGGCAACCGCTTTGCAGGATGTAGCCAAAGCACGTGACGAATACAAAGCTCAAACGGGTATCTATGTACCTATTTGCAGTGATGGTGGCCTGGTACAGGACTATCATATGGTGCTTGCTTTGGCTATGGGAGCTGACTTCCTGATGATGGGACGTTATTTTGCCCGTTTTGACGAATCTCCTACTAAAAAGTTATGTATCAAAAACAGTTATGTAAAAGAATACTGGGGTGAAGGTTCCAATCGTGCACAAAACTGGCAACGGTATGATATGGGTGGAACAGAGTCATTGAAGTTCGAAGAGGGCGTAGACAGTTACGTGCCTTATGCAGGCAAGATGAAAGACAACCTTGCTGTAACTCTGGGCAAAATTAAAGCAACCATGTGTAGCTGTGGTGCTGTCAATATCCCGGAATTGCAACAAAATGCCAAGATTACCATGGTTTCATCAACAAGCATTACCGAAGGTGGCGCACATGATGTGATTCTGAAAGAGAAAGGATAATAATTATCATCTATCATATACACAAAAAAGGTTCATTCAACAAACACTCATTTTGCTAATAGTGTTAATGTGTTTTTTAACACTTTGGATTTACCTTACAAGAGTGTACATTTTAGTTTATCAAGAGTGTACAATATAGTATGGCAAGAGTGTACAATTAACACTCACATAGGTGTACACTCTTGTATATCTTAAAACAGGGTATATATATTAGCTATAAATCAAGCGATTACACAAGAATAAATATTCATATACTATCTTACATCTCTTTTTTAATAAATCTTGTACTTACTTTTTTGATAACCACATATTTGTTGGATGAACATAAAAAAAGAAACCACCCTTAAAAGAGTGGTTTCTTTTTTTGTGTGGAGCTGGAGGGATTGTTTCTTTGATCATATCAGCTTTGACCTGAACGTATATACTACTATATATCAACAACATACATAACTAATCATATCTTTTTATAGCACATAGAATCTTGTACGCTCAAAAAAGGGGGGAGTAGGAATTAGGGCTTACTCCCCACGATTTTTATTTCTATATTCGCAGAAAAATAACTCATAAATATAATACGTATGATAGAAATCAATCACAGCTGTAGAACCTTCCTACACAAGAACAATCAGGTTATGATCCGAGTTAGATGGAATAATCGAGATGGCGAAGTTGGTTTTTCAGTTGGCTGTAATGCCGATCCAGACAAATGGGATAAAGAGAATCAAAGAGCTAGGTATAATACTACTCATAAAGTTGGTAGAAAGACAATGGTAGCTAGAGATATTAACAATCGTATTTCTCAATTTCTAGAGTGCATTGAGGAGTCTTTTACAGAGTATAGTTTAAATTCTCAGTTGCCAACTAAAAGTGAATTGAAAGAACTGGTTAATGAGAAGCTGGGACGAATAAAAAAAGAGGCTGTACCAGATGGGCTAATAGAGCGGGAAAAGTCTTTTCGTGAAATTTTCAATGAATTTTTAGAAGTTTGCTCTACAGAAAGAAGCTGGAGTGAATCTGTACATCATAAATATGTTCAAGCATGGAATCATTTAAACAGCTGTGATCCCAACATATCTCTAGCGACACTTGATAAGAATAAGATGACAGAACTTAAAAAATGGTATGTAAAAAATGGATATCGTAACCGCACTACTGTAAAACAATTCAGAATATTAAAGTCTTTTCTTAGATGGATTGATGCTAATGGTTATCCAGTAGAGCAAGGAGTACTCAGCTATAAGGTAAACTTAACTGTGACTAAAAAGGAAGTGACTTTTTTGAAATATAAAGAATTACTCCATTTTGCATCTTTCCAATTTCCTAAAAGCAAAGAGTATTTAGATAGAGCTAGAGATATGTTTTGTTTTATGGCATTTACATCTTTACGTTATTCTGATTTAAGCGCATTAAAGAGAGCGCATATTTCAAATGGGAATATTGAGATGTATACTCAAAAAACGAATGATAGAATTACTGTTCCTATAATAGAAAATGCTCAAAAGATTATAGATAAATATTCATGGTATCACTCCAAGAACGGTACAATATTCCCTGTTGCTTCGAATCAGAAACTTAATGATTACCTGAAAGAAGCTGCTGAGTTGGCTGGTTTGGATAGAGAGATAGTTGAAACCTACTTTATAGGTACGCAACGGCATGAAGAAATCCATAAGTTTTATGAAACGATAAGCTGTCACGATGGACGTAGAACTTTCGTTTGCTGTTCATTAGCTTTAGGGATATCTCCGACTGTTGTGATGAGTTGTACTGGACACGCAGATTATGAAAGTATGAAGCCGTATATAGAAGTAGCAGACGAAACACAGAAGATGCAAATGGAAAAATGGAATACTCACCAATATAAGTCTGATATCATAGAAAAGCTAGATAAAATGAATCCGACACAATTGAAAGAACTTTGTGAACATATTAGGAGTATAGCTTAACAAAATTTCATATATTTGAGGCAGCATTCGGGAAAAACGGGTGCTGCTTTTTTTATGATTAACATTTAATTTTAATATCTATGACAAATAAGGATTATAAGAATGTAGCTCAAAAAATACTAGAAGAATGTGACGAACTGGAAAATGATAATTATACTATAACAACTATCTCTGAACTGTTCTTTCTCAGACTCAGGAAAGCTTTGTTAAAGTATGAAAGTAAAGAGTCTTCTTATACAATAGCAAAGGAATTGAATAATATACAGGACGTATCCGATGAAAATGACAATACACCTTCTAATAAAGAATCTGACTTTAATTTATCGATATATTCCAGACCAGAAAAGGCTGATGAAGACTTATTGAAACTATTATATTTTCGCGTGTTGCAATTTACGGTTAATAGTTTTCCTAATATAGTGAATATTCTTTCCGGATATGGAGTAGAAAATCCTACAGAATTAATTCAAAAGATTAAAAGTGTACAAGCTATTAAAACTCTAGAAGATAAGAAATTTGTCATTTCAATAATTAAAGAATTTGAGGAAAATGAGAAATTGCAGGCGTATTTCTTTTTGTTTTCTCTTTATTTCTATTCAAAAAAGAGTATTTTCTCCATGCTAAGAACAATGGAAGAAAAAGATTGGGTTTCATTTTTTAAGTGTGTTCAATATGTGGGGACTCATTATAAAGAACTTTATTTTGAAAGGATTACAGAATATAACAATATTATCAATGGTTTAGATGAGTACTGGGATCTTCATGGAGATGCTATTTTGAGACTTTTGGATAGGTTTTCATCTATATATCGGGAATACGATCTTCATAAGATTAGGAACTTTGATATAGAAGAAGATTTGATGGGATTTTCTATATCTCCTGCTCTTGTAGTGGATTTTTCGTTCCTATTTTATTTTCTTTTACATGAATCTTCTGTACTGATTTCTCTTAGTTTTTTTCTGATGTCTGATAATATGCCACTATATCTTAAGGACTCAATAATTAAATCTTTTAAAGGAGAGAAGTACTATGCTCCAATAATTCAATATGAATATGAATGGTACTGTTTAAAAAATGATTTGCACCCAACCTTTCCTAAACTGTTCTATTCCGGGGAACCTGTAGATTTGAATAGCTTTGGTATAATAGATTACGATTTATATGATTCTGTAGAGGTATCTAATGAAGCAATCCAATCATCGAATGGTAACAATGCAAACGAACCTTTAGAAAATCTAAATAAACTCCTCGCTCAAGATAATAGTATTCTGGTTCAGATAGCCCGTGATTTAGATCCATATTTTGTAGTATTTGACAAAAGTACTTCTAGTGAAAAAGGATATCTTTTTAAGTCAAAATATTTGCTACCTTTGATTACACTCTCTGAAAATATACAAGATAGTTTAACAGTACATGGATTTACTTACATCTTATACAAGTCGCATTATTTTAATTGGATGGAACATAAGTTTACAGCTAATTTCACTTTTAAGATTGCTCAAATTTTTCAGATTGAAGATGAAATAGGTACACTATATACTGAAAATAAAATAAAAATGAAGGCATGGGATATTTTGGTTTCTAATCCAGAACTACAAGGCTTGTTAGAAAGTAGTGTGAAAGACGGTTTGAAATGTTATTTTGATAGCCGTAATAAAAAGAAATAATAATTTTCCTTACCATTCCTCCCCAATTCCTTACCTATTCCCTCTTTTGACTCCTTGTGAATAACTAAAAGTCTGTTTCATAAGGAGTTATTATTTTGTCTTTTTCAAAGAACCGTTCCGGCTTGATTCCGTCATATCAAAACTCATTTTTTTATTTCAGACCTTTGTGTCATCCTTGCAAGGGTAAGTTACAATAAATTAAATTTAAAATAAGAAAAACGATGAAACAAAAAAATCCTATTTTGGAAATCCCAGTTAGTAAGCGAATGGTGGACATGATTGGAGGAGATCTGTTAGTATTGATACGACAGGCGGTGAAAACAGAGCTAGAGAACAAGACTCCACCTACAATTATCTATCCGGGCTTACCTAGATTTGTGACGGGTTTAAAATCATTAGCTTCTGTATTGAACACCTCAGTCAGCACCGTAAGTAGATGGAAAAATAAAGGTTTACTTGACGCAGTGACATTTCAGGATATTAATGGGAAATTTATGTCATTTGACGTGTATGGTGTGCTAGATGTCTTACGGATCAGTAACCAGCAAGGTAAGTATAATCAATCTAAGTTTAATCATAAAAAATAGAAGAAATGGCAGAGAATAATAATGAAGGGGTTACTATGCCTAGCATTGAGCAGGTAGCACAAAGTGTAAAACCTATTGCAGGAGAAGAAGACCGACAAGCACAAGTACTTGCTAATAGTGTAAAACCGTCAGCCCTCCCCGAATTTCTAAAAGACAACACCCAAGAGGTAGAGGGTGATGATTCGCAAGAAACTACATCCGATAGTCCTATAGAAACTCCTGAAAAACCTGAATTAGACAGGAAAATGATTTATGCAATGTCTACATTGATAGGATTGGGTTATGAATTTGCTGATTTAGAAATAAATCGAGCAATAGATGAAAATGCAAAGAAAAAGAAAAAGGCTTCCATAAAAGTGAGTAAAGGTGTAATTTCTCCTTGTTTAATTGTTAGGGCAAAAGATTGTGTGGACGCAGGATTGGAAGTTAATCTGAAAGATGGTTCAAAAGCAACTTCTAGTACTCCAATATTAGGTCGCGTTCTGGTAACACTTGACGGCAAGCACCGTGAAGCCGCCATTCAAGAGCTAAACGCAAAGTTAAAGGAAGGTGAGCAGAAATATGAGAACTATTACTATTTCCCTCAAAACGCTGATGCTGACATAATAACTATGTTGAGAGAATGTAATGTTGCTACTCATCCGTGGAAAGGATCGGATTATTTAACGAATCTGCTTCTATTATGCTCGGATAAAGGAGTAGATCTGTCAGTTTTGCATTGGGTTAAGAAACATCAAGTAGACTGTTCTGATACTGCTGCATGGTTATGGGCTACGTTAGATAAAAGTCGTGTCTATCCTAAAACTAAAATAATAAAAGCGACGACTGATACAAAAGTTCTAAAGGAAATTGCAAAAATAGGCGATTTTGAGTTTGGAAAGAAGTTGTATGAGGGCATGATCAGCGCATTTAGTCGGGATTTTGTAGGCTTGAAATCTGCTCCTTTATGGGTTATTGACAAAAGGCAGGAGCTAATTAGTACAGACATAACAATGTCTAATGTAATGGAGAAATTTATGGCGTTTTTTGCAAAAGTAAAAAGGGAGGATGCAAAAATTATAGAAAGCATTAAAGGTAACAAGGAAGCTTCAAAAGATTCTCAAATCATGATAGCTTTGAATAAACTCTATGATCAGGAAATGAATTAATGCAAATCTAATCCTCTCCATGTGACAGATGGAGGGGATTTTAATCCATCACAAATTATGATAACATTACAAGAATTAAAACAAAAAGGATATGTCTTATGTTTGCCGCAAAAGATACGCTTAGACACGGGACTCATAGGAAAATTGACATGCAATCTACATTGTAATGCTAATACACCGACATTACATCTGATTCCTGCCAAGATCTTCTTATCAAGGGGATGGTTGGCTGTAGATGATAACGGAGAATTGATATCCCTTCTTGATACTGATATAGATCGGAAATTAGTATTAATAGAAGATATTAGCTTGTACTTTGCATTGCAGCAGACAAAAATATCTGATAGCAATATAGTGGTAGACATACTCACAGAAATGCCAAGAGGTAGAAAATGGACTTTTTAAAGAGATAGCATAATGCCAAAAGTAAGAAACTACAAGGACATAGAAGTTGTGTTTGATCCGTCTGATACAAATTTAACTATTAAACATCAAACCGGAGATGCTGTAATTTCATGTAAGGGAGGAGCTTCTATTGTTCCTCTCCCATGTGGGGGTGGGAAGAGTACTGCTACTTGTGATCTGGTTGCCAAAAGATGCGATAAGGGAATAGTGATCTTTGTTGCTACACGTGCCGATGTAAACGATATGAAGAGTAAACTGGAAAGCTTGTCTATTGCTGCATTAAAAGATGAAATAGTGACTTTACATCAAGAAGATTCTTACTATTGTAATTATATAGCACATCCTGAACAGGTGACAAAGAAAAAAGTTCTGATTGTACCCAGTGTTCATCTCTATTTGGATTATCTGCCAGCCCTATTCGCTTATGATAGTGGAAAGGTGGTTGATATATCTAAATATACTGGAAACTTAGGAGCATTGCTAAAGTCTACCGAAGTACGCAAGTTCTGTATAATAGACGAACAGCCATCCTTTATACAACCGTTTAATACATTTGAACGGCTTAAAATTCTTGCTTATATGGGTAACTTGGGGACATCATCAAAAGGTAGCATCCCCGTTGGAGCAGGTTTATATTACCATTGTTTAGGAATACAGGAAATGAAGGCTGTGAATAGTACATTCTTAAGAAAAACCAGCGATCATTTATATAGTACTAAGTCAGCCTTGAATACATATCGGGAGGAAGAGGTATTAGTGTATATCAACCAAAATTATTCAGTTATATGGAATGCAAAAGGGAAGTATTATCCAATATATCACTTTATAAAGGATTGGGTGGTAAAGGGGATGCAGATGAATGTTATCATACTGGATGCTACTGCGGAAGTGTTAAGCGATTATAAGAAAACACCTTTTAGGTTGATCCAAAATTCGGGGAAGATGTACTCGTCACCTATTACTTTTCAAGAGTTTCCGATGTCCCTTGAAAGATGGTTGTTCGAGAAAGATGTAGACGATAATACAATTCGTGACAGAATACAGGATATAGTTGATGAGTTAGCAGATCAGATACAACAGGCTTCTCCGTTGCTTATTGTCACATGGAAATATATGGTAGCCAGAGACAGTGATCCAGATAAAGAAGATAAGCACTTGAATATAATGACAGTGCTTGAAGAAGAACTAAATAAAAAAGGATTGGCAGGAAAATACAGTATTATCTATCGTGGTTCCGGTCAAGATAAAGCTACCAATGCTTTTAGTAATTATGCAGGCATCTCTTTTGTCGGAGAATGGCGAACGGGCAAATCTGGATTATCATTGATTAATAAAAACTACGGCATTCATTCTACTGAACGAAGAATAAGAATAGCCGGGATGATCCAAGCTATATGTCGGTTACGGATAAGACAACATAATGGTGATCCGATTCATGTATTCTATTCAGATGATATAGATCCACAGCTAATGAAAGATGTCTTTGATTATTTTAGGGAGAATAGTGATACGGGGGTAAACATAAATGGAATGCCTGTTCTTATGCCAGCAACAAAAAGAACACCTGTATTTCTTAAGAAGGTAGTAGCCTTGTGTAGCTATGATCCTAAACTATTGGATGCCATAAAGTATTGTAGGACATATACACTTACAATTAGATTGAAGGACATCCTTGGACTTATCCCCATGAAAGAAAAGAAAGCTCGCTCGTATGATCCGTTAAGAGATACGTTGAAGAAGGAGTATAATATAATCCTAAAAGTGGTACGATAGTAAAAATTCGTTAGGTGGGATATTCTCCTACGATCTACATTACTATTATATAAGAGATTAATAACTTAAATCCCACCTTTTATAATAAATAGAATATGACAGATAAGATAACTTTAATAGAAGGATTATTTAGGAATCAGTATGTCTGTATATCAGAACTACTTGATCTAAAGAATAAAATAGAAACTCCTTATGGATATATAAAGGATATTACTTTAGATATTCAGAGAAATATGGGTAATAAGAAAAAACAAGATTGGTTAAAGAAGAAATTACCTGTAGTTTTGGTTAATGGCATTTTTGGAAAAAGATTAGATACGGCATTATCAGATTATTCTTGCTATATCTGTATAGACTTAGATTATGATCTCCCCAATGAGTTATCGGAGAGAGATTCTGATTGGATGAAACACACAAGTGATCCCTATGTCAGGATGGCTTTCCATTCCCCAAGAGGAGGAATAAAATTAATTATCCAACATGATTCCCTTGATCCGGCTTTTCATAAAGAACTGTATTGCTCAATCAGTGGTTACTTGGGGAATACGCATATAGATTCTAAATGCGACAATCTATCAAGGGCACATTTCATAAGTTATGATCCAAAGGTATATTATAATGCGGATTCAGAGATATACCACTTTGTCCCTGCTTCATCAACAGCAAAGATTACTCCTTATGTGGCATCAAAGACTATAAAAAGTACAGGTGCAACATTCTGGAAAAGTCTCATGTTACAGCCACCTAAATTCAAGAACCCCGATCAGGCTATAAAGAAAGCACAAGAGTTGTCAGATAGGTATTTCCCGGTTAGTCGGGGATTTCGGAATTCTAATCTGTTTCGGTTTGCTTGTAAATTACATGACTATGGTGTCTCCAAAGATGATGCTCTTATGTATTTGATGTTGCGTTATGTTGAACCAGACTTTGACGGAATTGAAATAGAAAGTATCATTAATAGTGCTTATCACTAAAAACAAGTTGATGAAATTATATTAATCAAGATTCTTGTTGAGACCCGAATTCATACATTAATAATACAGAAAAAGAATAAACGTTTATACATAATCAAACTATAAAAGAAAGTAGCATATATAGGCTGTCCTCTTTTTGTCTTTAGAACATTGCATTTTTAGAAACATTGATTTAAATCTAAAAAGAAAAATATATAGGCTGGCTTTTGTCTTTCCTGAGCAGATAAAATGTATTCTATTAAATAAGAACGTCAAAATGTACCTGAGGTTGATTGAAAAAGAAAATAGATAATCATTTGAAAATCATCAGATAATCCTATTGATAAATCCAGTCAAAAATAATATATTTGCAAAATGTATTTATCGTTTAACTATAGAAATTTGAAGCAATTATTCGCTCATTAACATATGAAAAGGTACTGTATTCTAATTATGTTAATGAAGGGCGATAGAAACTATTAATGAATAACAAAAAGATAGATTATATGAGCGATATATTTTTTTATCAAGGAACGACAAATCTATTGAAAGACATCAAAGAAAAAGAATCTATTGATGAAAGTCTTTCAGATTTGCAACTTCAAGAAATTAGGAAAAGAATAACAGAATTTTTTAATATAAAAAATATTCATTTTTTATTTGGTTCTGGAACAAGTTGTAACGCCATACCTAATATGAAAGGACTTTTTAAGAAGGTTATTATGGCTATTATTACTTCAAAAAATACATCTAAAGAAGAAGCATATAAAGAAATATGGCAAGAATTCAAGGCTATTAATAAAAGAATTCGAGAAAAAGGAAATCTAGAAGAAATATTAGGTATTCTTTATTCTAATAGAATATATTTAGAAAATTATATAGAAAGAAAAACGGAATATGAAAGATGTGTAAAATTAATAGATTTTATAGAGCAAATAATATTTAATGAAATAAATATAGATTTTAAAGCAGATAAAGCAAAAATCGTTTTATCTAATTATCAGAGATTTTATCAAAAACTTGCTTTTAGAAACAAGGATTTAAGTCGATTAAACATATTTACTACCAATAATGACCTGTTTAATGAAACAGCATTAGATAGTTTAAATATTCATTATATTAACGGATTTGGAGGGGGGATAAATAAGTTTTTTAATCCAGCATTATTTAGTTACATCTTTTCAAAAAGAATGGATACAAGTATTGAAAAATATGAGCCCGTAGAAAATATGGTAAACTTATATAAAATACATGGTTCAGTAAATTGGATAGAAGATAATTCTAATGTCAATACATTTTTTAAAATCAGAGAGGTCAGTTATCCAGAAAAATTAAAAGCAAAAAAAAATATACTCATATACCCAACTCCAACTAAACAAAACAAAAGTTTAGGCAGCCCATATGTTGAATTATTTCGTGAGTTTCAGAAAAAATTACTTATTCCACATAGTGTTTTATTTGTTATTGGTTATAGTTTTAGTGACGAACATGTGAATAATATTATTTATCAAGCTCTTGCCACAAACTCAACAATAAATATTGTGATAATAAATGATGTTTGCAACAAAGAAATTGCTCAAATTAGCGATAATCGAATATTTAGAATTTGGGGAAATGTAGATGTTGATGGAGATAATAAAACGATTCATTATTTTGATTATATAGTTAATAACCTTCTCCCTGATGTAGATGCCACAAAAAATCAAGATACAATTTTGAAACAATTTATTGATTATTACAATAAAAAACAACCGGAATGAATATAGGAAAAATAGTATCAGTTGAATATGATAAGTTTCAGGTAAAACTATTCCATACAACAAAAACATCTACAATATCTCTAAACGGACAGATATATTATTTTGGTAATATAGGAAGCTTTCTCAAGGTTCAGAATTCCACAGGGGATTTTATTATTTGTGAGGTTATTGCTATATTGGATCACAGTACTGAAAGTAAGTTGTTTTCAAATTATAATTTGGATAGTGCAAGAGAATTAGTAATGAAACCCATTGGAACGCTAGACAAGACTCACATATTCCACATGGGTGTTGGAATTTTCCCATCTATTTATTCCGATGTAAGTATTGTAACAATTGAAGACATACAATACATTTTATCTCCATTAACAACTAAAAAAAATAAAATAAATAGTGGTATTCATGAAGATATAGAGGTTGGAATAAGTAAAAACATGATTAACTATAAAATTAATTTGATTATTAAGAACTCCGCCGCGGCGGAGGCGGGGATTGAGCCGGGAGATCGAATTATATCCGTCGGGAATACGCCCGTCAATCGCTGGATAGATATACCCGAAGCCATCGAGGCTCATCAAAGAGAAGTAGTGCCCGTTGTGTACGAACGAGACGGTAGTAGAATTACGGTCGATACCATTCCTAAGACAGATGAAAAGACAGGACGAACGCTGCTGGGAGTCATGCCTTCTATCCGAACGAAATATGTCGGAGTAGGCGAGGCGGCACATTTTGCAGTAAATCGTATTGTCGACCTAGGCGGAATGATGCTTACCGGATTATATAGGATGGTTTCCGGTACGGAAAAAGCGGAATTGGCCGGACCCATCGGTGTTGCTCAATTAGCCGGGCAGGCGGCATCTGTGGGTTTCGTAAACTTGCTAACCTTTACGGCTTTTTTGAGCCTTAATTTGGGAATTTTAAATCTCTTACCTATTCCCATGTTGGATGGCGGATATATTATCTTGATTTTATTGGAAGGCATTACGCGCAGGAAAATGCCGAAGAAGGCCTTGTACTATATTCAAATGGCAGGTGTCATCATTTTAGGTGCCATGTTTATTTTTGCTCTTGTACAGGATATCAGCAGATTTTAGACTGACAGGATAACTGCCATCCACCAGTCCGCTGACAACGG
>OGZT01001033.1_pt1 | contig 20569 bp, 20 predicted proteins | sample 1576891 | NCBI WGS metagenome assembly OGZT01 (sample SAMEA3541521, study PRJEB24748) | human gut metagenome | biome: human gut; feature: human-associated habitat; material: faeces | place: China | collected 2012 | reverse complement strand
GTTCCTTTTGGGGCTTTGGCCAAAAGGAATACAAGCAATCTTTGATTGCGCGTAGTAAATTGTATAACTTAAAAGAAGGTATTTAATGACGTATTTTAAATAGATAAGAGACCATGCTGTTATGTTTGCAAAGTAAACAAATAGGTCTAAGATCTTAGTATTATATTTGTATGAACAATGCGAATCAGTAGTTGAAAAATGTTCTATTACTTAATACCAAACAGTCGTTATTATTTTAAAATACATCATCAAATAGCTACTGCTGTTTACTATAAATTTATCTATATAAAAAGAGTTCTTTAAATAGCTGGAAAAATTTGAGGAAAAGAAAAAAGTATCATTCCAAAACATGCAACTCGGTTGTAACCTTTGTTACCTTTTCAAATAAACAACTGATAATAAAGTATATGAAAATAAATATATAACAAAAGAGTCTGCACCTACTCTTACTCTGCACTATAACGAAACAAACGGGCAAAGCAAAGCCTTGTGCTCCTAAAGGCGAAATTAGTTTCGAGGGTAAAAGGTATCACCCAAAAATAAACATAAATTGCGTAACCTTTGTTACCTTTTCAAATTTAAGGCACTGAAAAACAATACAATATTTTTTTGAGGACTATCACATGTTAACAGGTCGCTGTTCATTGATTTAGTAACCTTTTTTGACTAACTTTGCTTACAATTTGTTATGAATACGAATATAAAATGCGAGTATTAATCCAACGGGTAAAAGAAGCCTCAGTCACCATCAACGAAAAAGTAAAATCGAAGATAAACAGCGGTTTACTTATCTTATTAGGAATAGAAGACAGCGACAATTCAGAGGATATCAGCTGGCTTACAAACAAGATAATAAACCTGCGTATATTTGATGATGAAAACGGGATAATGAATTGTTCATCCAAAGAAGTAGAAACAGAAATACTTGTTGTATCGCAATTCACATTATTTGCATCTACCAAAAAAGGCAACAGACCATCGTACATAAGAGCCTCGAAACCCGATACGGCAATTCCTCTTTACGAACAGTTCTGCAAAGAGTTGGAAGCCCTCCACGGAAAGCCTGTGCAAACAGGCGAATTTGGAGCCGATATGAGCGTTTATTTAATAAATAACGGACCAGTTACTATTTGGATCGATTCAAAACAAAGAGAATAGCTTAAAATACGAAATATGACTATATCAGAAGCACAGAATAAAGTAGACGAATGGATAAAAACATATGGAGTAAGATATTTTAACGAACTTACCAATATGACCATTCTCACGGAAGAAGTAGGCGAACTAGCACGGATAATGGCTCGTACCTATGGCGACCAATCCTTCAAAAAATCCGATCTGGATAAAAATCTGGCGGACGAAATGGCTGATGTACTATGGGTACTGATATGCCTGGCTAACCAGACAGGTGTAGACCTCACAGAAGCCTTCAACAAAAATATGGAGAAGAAAACATCGAGAGACAAAGACAGACATAAGAATAACAATAAACTAAAATAATATTTATGGCAGAAGTAAACAAGTATCAGGACACCCTGAAACAATACAAAACAGATCTGAAAGACGCAGAGATAACAGCTAAAGTAGAAGAGATAATCAGCAAAAAAATGGCTGAGAATAATACTCCCGATGTGTACAAAAAGCTATACACCAGCATTGATCTTACAACATTAAATACGACCGACACAAAAGAAGATATTTGGAAATTCACCGAAAAGGTGAATGACTTTGAGGGTTCTCGTCCCGATATCAAAAATGTAGCAGCTATTTGTGTTTACCCAAATTTTGCCGAAGTAGTAAAAGAGGCTCTAACTGCACAAGATGTTAGAATAGCCTGTGTATCGGGAGCATTCCCTACTTCACAAACTTTTCCTGAAGTGAAAGTCGCAGAAACTGCTTTGGCAGTAGCGAACGGTGCTGACGAGATTGACATCGTACTTAATCTGGGATTATTTTTGGAAGAAAACTATGAAGAAACTTGTGAAGAAATAGACGAATTGAAACATGCCTGCCGTAATGCACACCTGAAAGTGATTCTCGAAACAGGAGCTCTCAAAAGTGCATCGCTTATCATGAAAGCATCTGTTTTAGCTCTATATTCAGGAGCGGATTTTCTGAAAACATCTACCGGCAAAGTTTACGAAGGTGCAACCCTCGAAGCGGCCTATGTAATGTGTAACGCTATCAAGGAATATCACAATAAAACCGGTCGTAAAGTAGGTTTTAAAGCCTCAGGAGGCATCGCAACCACCGAAGATGCAGTCAAATACTATACAATAGTAAAAGAGATTTTAGGAGACGAATGGTGCAACAATGAATTGTTCCGTATCGGAGCAAGCCGTTTAGCTCAAAATCTTTTGGATAGCATTAAGTAATCAATAATAAAATGACGCCGTTTGGAGATAATCTGAACGGCGTTATAATTCAAGTTCGTTATCTTTTAAGAACTTAGACCGTTTCCTACTTAGGATAATCAATAAGATAATCAGGATACCGGCAGAAAGACACAACCTACCGCCCCACCTATCCCACGCGGGAATCACAGTAAGCGAGTCTATATCGGGAATATTATTTTCTTTCAATATAGAATCTATACCCTCAGATGTAAGTAATTCGTAATCAGAATCATTTATATAACCAACGATCTCACCGTCGTCTTCTATAAATATAGGTATAATAAAGAAATCGTATGTAGTGTACTTCAACCCGATATCATAATGACGTCCGTCAGTAGATAAATAGATACCATTCTGAGGTAAATCGTGTAGCTTTATAAGCTTTTCATGAGAACCAAAAGAGATCTCAGCAGCCTGCAATTGACCACCAAAAACAACAAAAATAACCAACAAAACAAAGATTGCCGGATACGTTCTCATAGTTCAAACACAATTAAGGACAAATATTTAATGCCCTGATAAACATATATATATCAAAACAACTATATAAATCTTAATAAACTCTTTCAACTACATAATCAACAGTATGCAGTAAAGAATCTTTGATATCACCAGCTTCAAGTGTATCTATTATATCAATAGCTATCTTTTTATGAAGACCAATCTTATTATAAGCATAGTCAATACCACCGTTATCTTTAGCAAAATTGATCAGGGTATCAACTTCTTGGTCTGAGAATAATGCTTTCTCAATAATGTTTTTCATACTGTCAGAAACAACAGAATCAGCGTTTTTCAAGGCAAATAAGAGAGGTAAAGTAACCTTTCCTTCTCTGATATCATTACCTGTAGGCTTTCCTACATTATCCGAAAAATAGTCAAATATGTCATCTCTCAACTGAAAACAGATACCCAATGCTTCACCTAGTTTCTCAAATTTATCAACATCTTCCCGGGGTGCATCTACCGACAAAGCCCCTATCTTCATACAAACAGCCAGTAAAGAAGCAGTCTTCTTCTTGATGACCTCGAAATATTCATCTTCATCAAGAATAATCTCTTTAGCCAAGGACAATTGATTCAGCTCACCTTCAGCTAAACTTCTTCCCAGTCCGGAGATAGAAGATATAATCTCCATATTGCCGGTCAGGATACTTTTAATCAGAGCAGTGGAAAGGAAATAGTCACCCGATAAAACAGCCATCTTATTATCATAAATAGCATTTACCGAAGGTTTCCCTCTTCTCAATAAAGACTCATCAACTACATCATCATGGATCAACGAAGCAGTATGCAACAATTCAACAGTAACGGCCGAATGATAAGTGGTTTCATTCACCTTACCGCAAGCCCTAGCCGCCAACAGCAACAGAATCGGACGGATATGCTTACCGTCAGATTTCATTATATAATCTATAATAGCTTGAATACGAGTATTATTAGAATGTATCGACTCTCTAAAGTAGCTATTAAACTTTTCTAGTTCTGAAGCTATAGGTTTAGCTATCAAAAGCTTTTTATCCATATAAACAAATAGTTGAAATGCAAATTTATAAATAATTCAGCTTTTAGAGCCATTTATTTGTAACTTTACACAGAAATAAGTACAAGTAGAAATTGAATGGCATATTCCAAAGTTACAACTACTTGTTCTATTTACACTTACCAAAGTACCAAAAAGGTTAAAGACCTTAGAACTATTTAACTAATATTTTTGTATGAAACTGTTTCTTATAGACGCTTACGCACTCATATACCGGTCATATTACGCATTTATTAAAAACCCGAGAGTAAACTCGAAAGGCTTAAACACATCTGCTATTTTTGGATTTATAAACACACTTGAGGAAGTCCTCAAGAAAGAAAATCCATCCCATATTGCAGTTGCTTTTGATCCTGCAGGACCAACTTTCAGACATGAAGCTTATGAGAAATATAAAGCTCAACGTCAGGAAACACCTGAAGACATCAGAATTGCAGTTCCTATCATCAAGGAAATTATAAGTGCTTATAATATCAAAATATTAGAAATAGCGGGTTTTGAAGCGGATGATGTTATAGGAACAGTGGCTAAACAAGCCGAAAAAGAAGATATGGATGTCTATATGATGACTCCTGATAAAGATTACGGACAGCTCACCAGTGAACGTATATTTATGTACAAACCAAAATTCGCCGGTAACGGATTCGATATACTCGATTCGAAAGCGATAATGGAAAAATATAACTTGAGCTCTCCCCTACTCATGATCGACTTACTCGGACTTATGGGTGATGCTTCGGATAACATTCCGGGATGTCCGGGAGTCGGAGCAAAAACTGCCGAAAAGTTAATATCAGATTATGGCATCATAGAAAATATACTCGAAAACACTTCGAAAATAAAAGGAACACTAAAAGACAAATTAGAAACGAATAAAGAACAGATACTTTTCTCTAAATTTTTAGCAACCATAAAAATTGATGTTCCCTTCGATTTCAAAAAAGAAGAATTTGAGAGAAAACCAATCGATGAAGAAAAAATTGAAAATCTTTTTGAAGAATTAGAATTTCGGACTCTCATCAATCGGGTACTAAAAAGAGAAACTAAAGCTGCACCCAAAAAAGACGAAGCTCAAGGCAATCTCTTTGCAGAATTTACGGATAATCAGCCGGAAGAAAAAAAATATTCAAATCTCAACGAGTTAAAAGACATGGTATACAGTTACCATCTTATTGATAATGAGATTGAAATGATCAATTTAAGAGATAAACTTTTATCTCATAATTCTTGCTCTTTTGACACAGAAACTACCGGAGTGAACCCAATAGAGAGCGAAATCGTAGGAATGTCTTTTGCTCTTAAAGAAGGTGAAGCATATTACGTTGCAATCTCTCCAAAATTCGAAGAAGCAAAAAAGCAGATCGAAATTTTCAAGGATTTCCTCGAAAATGAAAATATTACAAAAATCGGTCAGAATATAAAATATGATATTATCGTTCTGAAAAAATATGGCATCAATGTAAAAGGGAAACTTTTTGATACCATGATAGCCCATTATCTGCTCAACCCCGAACTGAGACACAATATGGACTACATGGCCGAAACTCATCTCAATTATAAAACCATACATATAGACGAGCTTATAGGCCCACGAGGAAAAAATCAGCTGAACATGCGTAACCTCGAACCAATAGCAATAAGAGACTATGCATGTGAAGATGCCGATGTTACTCTCAAACTCAAAAATATTCTTGAAAAAGAAATTGAGAAAAATGATTTAAAGAAGTTATTCTATGAAATAGAATTACCTCTCATTTACGTCCTTGCCGATATGGAGTATACAGGAGTACTGCTTGATACTAAGGCTCTTAAAGAATCATCGGATACTCTTACAAAAAATATGAGCGATATTGAACAAGAAATTTTTGCACTTGCTGATTTCGAATTCAATATCAATTCTACTAAACAAGTAGGAGAAGTACTATTCGACAGATTAAAGATAGTAGATAAACCTAAAAAAACGAAAACCGGACAATATACGACAAGCGAAGAAACACTCGAAAGCCTGAAAGATGTTCACCCTATAGTAAGTAAGATATTAGAATACCGTAGTCTTAAAAAACTGCTTAGTACCTATATAGATGCTCTTCCTCTGTTAATAGATAAGCATGATAAAAAAGTACATACATCATATAATCAAACAGTTACAGCAACAGGAAGGCTAAGTTCAAGTAATCCTAATTTACAAAATATCCCTATAAGAGATGCTCAGGGAAAAGAAATACGGAAAGCATTTATTCCCGACAACGGTTGTACATTCTATTCCGCAGACTATTCACAAATAGAATTAAGGATCATGGCACACTTAAGCCAAGATCCACACATGATAGAAGCCTTCAACAGTGGTGAAGATATTCACGCAGCTACAGCTGCTAAAATATACAAAACACCTATAGGCGAAGTAACAGGCGATATGCGCCGCAAAGCTAAAACTGCTAATTTCGGCATCATATACGGAATTTCGGTATTCGGGCTTGCTGAACGCTTATCAATACCAAGATCAGAATCTAAAATACTGATAGACGGGTACTTCGAATCATACCCAAAGGTAAAAGAATACATGGATAATATCATTGTTCAAGCCCGTGAAACAGGATATGTAGAAACTATTTTAGGCCGAAAAAGATTTCTTCCGGACATAAACTCCCGTAATACTACAGTACGCGGATATGCCGAACGAAATGCAATAAATGCACCTATACAAGGGAGTGCCGCAGATATCATTAAAATAGCAATGAATAATATATTCGAACGTTTCGAAAAGGATGGCTTACAATCAAAAATGATTTTGCAAGTACATGATGAACTGAATTTTAACGTAGTTAATGATGAATTGTCGCACGTGGAACAAATAGTTATTGAAGAAATGGAAAAAGCTTATAAACTATCCATTCCGCTAAAAGCAGATTCCGGTACAGGAAAAAATTGGTTGGAGGCTCATTAAAATATAAAATACTGTATATTAATTATTTATGAATATTCAAACGTATCTAGGGAAAATTACACGTAAGGAAAAAAATCATTTTTGGATATTTGTATCAGTACTGGCTGTTTTATCTGTATTCTTATGCTATAGATATAGTGTAGAAGGATGTATAACGCCAGGACATGATGCTATATTTCAATATAATAGGTTCTACACAATTTATGAATCCATCATAAATAATAATTTTCCTAATTATATTGATTTTTCCAATCCAAACCAATATGGATATGCCACTAATTTATTCTACCCCGATCTTATCTTTAGCATATTTGCTTTTACAGGTAGATTCATTGGAGTATTTTATGCTTACCAACTCATGCTGTTTAGCATGACCTTTCTATGCGGTATATTTACTTTTATATCTGCAAAAAAACTGACTGATAGCAAAATAGCCGGATACATAACAGCTATCTTATATACTTTTTGTTTTTACAGAATTGTATCAATGTTCGAACGAAGCTCAATAGCCGAAGCTCTTACTTTTACTTTTGTACCACTGCTAGTATGGGGTTTGTATGAAATAATAAAAGGTGATTATAAAAAATGGTATATATTCACTATCGCATGTAGTTTATTCGCCCTTACTCATATGCTATCTACTGTACTGGCTGCATCTATTGTTATTTTAATACTTATTATCTATATAAAATCATTTATTAAAGAGCCGAAACGGATAGTATATCTGGCAGTTAGCGGAATATCAACAGTCTTATTATCAGCCTATTTTTTATTTCCTCTATTAGAACAATTACAGAATGATACATTCAATATAAATATACTTGAAAATGAAGATTTCATTCGTTTATCTCTGCAGGATATAGTTTCAGGAATGTTTTTATTATCTACTATGAGTATTAATACTTATAAATTTTTACCTTCAATAGGTGCCACTCTTACTTTTGCTGTATTCCTGAGATTTTTTATAAAAACGAATTCTGAAAAAATAAAGAATATAGACGCTATTGTTATAATTTCTGCAATACTACTGTTCATTTGTTCTGATATATTGCCAAATGAGCTATACCCAAACTATTTCTTTGCAAAAATTCAATTCTTATGGCGTTATTTTGAATTCATCAGCTTTGGACTAGCATTAGGCGGCGGTTATTATATTTCATTAATGATACAACGAGAGAAAAAGACTATTGCCCTATTTATAACCTATCTTTTTATGATAGTGATGATGATATCTATAAATTCCACAAAATTCATACAATATACAAACTTACAGATATATACACCTTTTGGACGAAATAAGCCTGTTGGAACACAAGACAATAATTATTGCTTGGGACTAGGAGATAAACTGGAATATTTGCCAGTTCCGGTTACTCTTTCATCCATAGAAAAAAGAGGTAATGTTCTGAAAAAAAGAAAAGAAAAAACGATTATAACAAATATTCAAAGAAAAAGAGAAACAACAATATTCGACATAAAACTATCAGAAAAAGACAATATAGAACTGCCTCTCACCTATTATAAGGGATATACAGCTACGATAAATAATGCAAACATCGAAGTGACAAAAAGTAAAAACGGCTTTGTGGAAATACCTGTTAATCAATCGGGCAAAGTTACTGTAGAATTTACAGGTACATTCCTACAAAAATATAGTATATACATAACTCTGGTAAGTAGTATATTGTTGTCTATATATGTAATAATTCAGAATAGGAAAACTTATAAATAACCTATGAATATTAAAACATACATAGAAAAAAATCATTTTTGGTTATTTATATCAGTACTTGTGCTGATTACTATGTTCGTTATGTATCGATTTTCGGTATTTGATCTGGTGAGTGTCGGACATGATGCAACATTCCATTATAATAGATTTATATCTCTATCTGATGCAATTTCCAACGGAAAATTTCCGGTATATATTGATTATGAAGCTATAGATAATTATGGATATGCTACAAATTTATTTTATCCGAATTTCACATTGATACCTTTTGCCTTTATAAGTAAATATACAGGCTATATAATAGCGTATCAGATCATGTGCTTCACATATACAATACTCACCAGTTTATTTACTTACTTATGTATAAATAAGATATTTAAAGATAAGCTCACAGCATATTTATCAGCAATAATATATACTTTTTGCCTCTATAGGCTTCAAGGATATTTCGAACGATCGGCAATAGCTGAAGCTGTTACATTTACTTTTTTGCCTTTAATATTTTATGGTTTATATGAAATATTAAGAGGAAATTATAAAAAATGGTACATCCTATCGATAGGATATTCATTATTCGTGCTAACACACATATTATCTACTATACTTATCAGTATACTAATATTTATATATATAATACTATCATTCAAATATTTAAAAAAAGAACCTTTTAGAATATATTATATAATTATTTCAATTTCTATAAGTATATTATTATCGTCATATTTTATATTACCATTCTTAGAACAAACAATATCGAACTCTTTCAATTTCGAAATATTCACGAATTATCCCTTTTCGAGAGTCAACACTGATGATATTTTCAAAGTATTTTTCAGTTTAGGAAAAGAAAAGTCATTTCTGCCTGCAATAGGTTTAACAATAACACTACCCTTATTATGCAGGTTTTTTATAAGAAAATCCGACAAAATAACAAAGTACATAGACTATTTAGCAATAGCAGGACTTGTTTTGACTTTATATACATTCGATTTTTTACCTCAATTTTTATACAACAACTATATATTCAGCCGCATTCAATTTTTATTCAGAATATACGAATTTTCAAGTTTTATATTGGCAATAGCCGGTAGTTACTATTTATCTAAGGTAATCAGATTAAATACCAGAAACATTCTAATCATACCCATCTTCTTAATATTAATATTAACATCTATATTTTTAAGTAGTTGGAACATATTCAATTATGCAAAATATGGAATAGTGAACCTGCCTGAAAGATCATTGAGTAACAATTATTTTTTAGGATATGCTGATAACTTAGAATATCTTCCTATTACACTTACCACCACATCTATAGAAAAAAGAGGGGAAATTATAAAAAAAGAAAATACCGATACTTCTATAAATAAGATAAAAAGAAATAGAGGGAAAATAGAGTTTAATGTAAATCCTATAAGTAAAGATGTACTGGAACTGCCTCTTACATACTATAAAGGATATACTGCCACGATAAATAATGCGAATATAGAAGTAACGAAAAGTAAAAATGGTTTTGTAGAAATACCTGTCAATCAATCGGGCAAAGTTACTGTAGAATTTACAGGTACATTCCTGCAAAAATACAGTATATATATAACTTTAATAAGCATTATATTGTTATCCATATATATAATAATTCAAAATAGGAAACTACAAAAATGTTAGAAGGATTTACAGAATATGGATATATAGGCCTGTTCTTAGCCAGTTTTCTTGCTGCAACCATATTGCCATTGGGTTCAGAAGTTGTATTTACTGCGCTTATAGCTGCTGGATTAGATCCTTGGACATGCGTTATAGTGGCATCTGTAGGAAATTGGGCAGGAGGAATGACTAATTATTACTTAGGTAAACTAGGTAAAACAGAATGGATAGAGAAATACCTCAAAGTAAAAAAAGACAAAATAGATAAAATCCAAAATTGGCTTGAAGGCAAAGGAGCCGGAATGGCATTTTTTAGTTTTTTGCCCGTAGTAGGAGATCTAATAGCACTGGCATTGGGTTATATGAGAGCAAACATTTATATAGTAAATGCTACTATGTTTGCAGGTAAATTTGCCAGATATGTAGCTATCATGTATGGTATAAACTGGATTATATAACGAAATAAGTTTATAACTTTACAAAAAATAAAATATAAGGCTTATATATCATGTCAACTATATTATTCGACCAAATTGTATTTGGTCCCATACACAGCCGGAGATTAGGCAGTTCATTGGGTATGAACCTACTGCCTTTTGATGGGAAAGTATGTTCATTCGATTGTATATATTGCGAATGCGGTTACAATAAAGATGGAAGAACCAAAACTCCCCTGCCCTCTCGTGAACAGGTAAAAGCTGCTCTTGATCATAAACTGCATCAGTTGAAAGCAGAAAACATAGCCATAGATGTTATTACATTTGCGGGAAATGGAGAACCAACCCTCCACCCTCATTTTGCAGAAATTATAGATGATACCATTGCATTAAGAAATAAGCTGTATCCAGAAGCCAAAATAAGTGTTTTGAGTAATGCTATGCATATGGGTAAGGAAAAGGTTTTCGATGCCTTGAAAAAAGTTGATAATAATATATTAAAACTCGATTCGGCCTTTATAGAAACAGTACGGTTGATGGATCAGCCTGCAGCTCCCAGTTATAGCATCGAAAAGCAAATTGAGCTATTCAAAAAATTTGATGGAAACTTTATCCTTCAAACAATGTTTCTGAAAGGAACACACAACGGAAAACATATTGATAATACTACCAACGTAGAAATAGATGCATGGGTAGATATTATTAAGCAAACACAACCAAAGGAAGTTATGATTTATACAATAGACAGAGAAACTCCTGAAAAAAACTTAGAAAAAATACCTGTAGAAAAATTACGTGAAATAGGTATAAAAGTACAGGAATTAGGTATAAAAATTAATATTGCCGGGTAAATTTTATACATTTGCTAAATTATTGAACAACTATAATCATATTTATGAGTAATAATATTCCAAAATTTTTTGAAACTAATGAATATTTCATTGATCAAAAAGTAAATTTTTTCAAATTCGAAGCCGAATATAAAGTATTCAATCAAGAAGGTACACAGATAGGTTTTATCAGACAAAGAATATCCACAGGCCATAAAATGTTGCGCCTTATTCTGAATAAAGCAATGCTTCCATTTTTACTTGAGATAGTAGATATGGAAGGCAATACAATTGCTGTGATTAAAAGAGGATGGACATTCTTTATGTCTGAAATAGTAGTATTAGACGGACATCATCAAACATTAGGGCTGATCAAACAAAAATGGTCGTTTTTAAAGCCTACATTTCATATTATGGATGCAAACCGCAACCAAATAGCACAGATAAAAGGTGACTGGAAAGGTTGGAATTTTGTTATATCCGCCCCTGATCAATCAGCGATAGGTTCTATCAGTAAAAAATGGGCCGGAGCAATGAAAGAAGTATTTACTACAGCCGATAAATACAATGTATCTATCAACGAAGAGTATCAGGAGAATAATGATAAAATAGTAGTAGTTTCGACAGCAATCACAATAGATATGGTACTAAAAGAATCTCGCTAAAATTCTTAATTTTCCATAAAATAACAGAAGGCCGTAAAGATAATTACAGCCTTTTTTTGTTACTACGAAACATTATAAATAACTTTATATAGAACTCATAAAATATAAATAAAATATATATGGTAACAATAGTATTCAGCCATCCTTGGCATGGTAGTTTCAATAAAGCAATATTAGATACAATCACTACAAAACTAACTAAGGATAATAAAGCATATGAAGTAATAGACCTTCAGAAAGATAATTTCAATGCTAATCTTACTGAAGCAGAATTAGCTGTTTATAATAAGGGTCAGGCTATTGATCCTCTGGTACATAAATATCAGGATATACTAAAAAAGACTGATGAAATAATATTCATCTTTCCCATCTGGTGGGGTACAGCTCCGGCCATATTAAAAGGATTTTTCGATAAAGTACTATTAGTGAATTTTGCTTATAACTACGAAAACGGATGGACTCCCCTACTGAATATAAGCAAAGGAACTGTAATTTCTACTTCTCAAGGAGCAACAGAACTTTTCAAAAACTCTATCGAAAATGTATTTATCCCTAATATGCTCAATTCAGTAGGTATCAATAATGTTACCTGGTTGAATAACGACAATACATCATTAGGAACCGACGAACAGAGAAAAGCATTTCTAAACACTGTAGAAAAAGCTATTTGATTTTAATTATCTGAATATGAAATACATTTATAGCTCATTAGCCGCTTTAAGTATATGCTTTGCATTACAGGCGCAAGATATAAAACTAAATATTCCTGCAAAAACAGGAGGAACTTCTATAATGGAAGCATTTGCGCTGAGACAGTCAAATATAGCTTATATAGAAAAGGAACTCAATTTAAGCGATTTGTCGAACCTTTTATGGGCTGCCAATGGTATTAATAGAGAAAACGGTAAAAAAACCGCTCCTTCCGCTCAAAATAGCCAGGATATAGATATATACGTATCTCTACCTAAAGCAGTTTATAAATACGATGCAGTAAACAATAATTTAGAGCTTGTAGCAGAAGGTGATTATCGCAGTCTTGCAGGAGGAAGAAAAGAAGGTGCTGAACCGCCGTGCATACTATATCTGGTAGCAGATGCATCTAAATACAAAACATCTGCTTATAATACTGTGGAACACAGAACAGATATGGGCAAAGTAGATGCAGGTATTGTTTCACAGAACATATCTTTGTTCTGTGCAGGAATGGGATTAGGAACAAAACCACGTGCGCAGATGAACCGGGAAGAACTTAGAAAAGCATTGAAACTTAATGAAAATCAATCGCTAATACTAAATCATCCTATCGGATATTTGAAATAAATAAATAAAAAGGTTGGAGAGTTTCTCCAACCTTTTTATTTATCAAATTTATCTTGCGGTACTAATTTTACAGTTTTAATTCCATAAAATCTTGAATAAGCCTGATTAAAGGTATCCAATGAATCAGTAGAAAGTGTTTCTAATCCATAAGCTAATTTCAAATTCTCAGGTAAGATAACATCAAATTCCCCTTTTCTTTTCTGTTCATATATTAATTTTTCTCTATACTTTGTTGTCTCGGATAAGATAACCAAAGCATCATATGATTGCATAAAGTGTATTATAAAATATACACTAAATAATGCAAAATTAATTATTTTACTCTTTAAGGAGGTTAAGCTTATATTAGCATATAAAATAGCGAAAGATATTAAGACAAAAATATTAATCCCATAAAAAGCCCTAACAGGAATATATGGTAAAACTATAAGTGCCGAAAAACCAATAAAACCTGTCAGCATAAAAGCCAAAGATCCTCCTATTATTTTTCTCTTTTTTTCTTTGTAATTATCTGAATAATATAAAAATAATAATAAAAAGTATCCAAAAGCAATGCATACAATAGGTATGAAACCATAAGAAAACATATTTCCTATTTGAATTCGAAAAATTTTAAAACGAGATAATGCAGTAATATTAAAGTATTTAAGAATCTCAATAGATCTAACATAATTTCCTGGAGCAAGACACATAAAAATAAAACCTAAAAAGGTTCCTGCCAAACCCGCTATAAACCAATGGGGAATATTCTTTTTTGATTTAATCAAAACTACAAGAAAACAGATCAGAATAAATGATAAAGCTGCAGATATATTTTCATTAGACCATCCTGCAAGAATACCAAACAAAAAGAATAAGAAAGATTTAATAATAGAATCCTTCGATTCTTCTGACCACCAATAAGAATAATATTGAAATACAAACAAAAGTATAATAAGGGTACCCCAAGTATAGTTTGCACTACCTGTAATCCATAGAATAGTACCTAAAGGTGTGGGAACTACCAACCAAACAATCATATTAATAAGGAGAAATAAACATATATTAGTTTTTTTCCCTTTATTTGAAATAAAATAAATAGTCAAAACTAAAAAAATATAAGCAAATGTATTTACTAAATCAGCTGTATTATCATCCAGCAATAAAATACATTGCGCTATAAAATGCACTACTGATCTTCCTCCCCACTGAAAATAATGATTGTATTGAGAAACAAATATGTCAGAAATTTTTTTTACTGGTACAAAAGACTGATCAGACGATGTTATATATAAATAATGAAAATCATCAGAATATAAAGGAAATAAAGAATTCAAATAAAATACAATTATCGTAATAATCAGCACAATACAAACAAATAATATATTTTTCAAATATGTATTATTAAATATCATTTCTTAGTGTATTATTTAATTATAAAACAGATAATTATCACTTTTATATAAAAACAAGAAAGGTAGCTAAACTTAACTACCTTTTCAATTTATATCACTTTTTTTTATTCAAGGTCTCTATACGTTTTTTAAGATCGGGGTGACTCGAAAATAACTTATTGAATTTGCTATTTTCAGGTGAACCGGCTTCTTCCTGTAACTTAAGAAGTTGTCCTAATGATAAAGCCATATTTGAAGAATCCTTACCCATTTTCTTCAATAATTCGAAACCATAGGCATCAGCCTGATTTTCTTGTTTTTGAGAAAATTGTGCATTTCCTAATGATTCCGCAAGATCACCTAGCTGAGAATCAGTCAATGCACTTACAGTATTTCCTCCTACAGCACCTGCAGCATCTTTAAGAGCAGATGATCTTAATGCAGTTACAAAAGCATCTTTAGAGTCCTTATTTACAACATGCCCTATTTCGTGCCCGATAACGGCCAATACTTCATCATCACTCATTAAATCCATCAATGGAGTGAAAATACGTATACTTCCATTAGGACGTGCAAAAGCATTTACATCAGTTACATGATACGTTTTAATATCCAGATTATATTCTTTTATAAGATCTGCAGGAACATTTGCTACAATCTTTTCAAGACGGACAGCATAAGCTTTAGTATTCTCATACTTATCGTCAGTTTTACATAAATGATTATGCTCATCTTCCCATTTAGTACATTCATCAGCATAACCTTTCAGTTCAGCATCAGTCAGAGTGAAAGATTTCACACCTTTAGATACAGCACTGGCAGCCTTATCAATTTTGATTTTACCAAATTGCGCATGAGCACCTAAACTGCAAGCAATAACAAGCCCCATGGCTAAAATTGTTTTCTTCATAAGTCAAGTGTTGTTTAAATATATAAATAATTAAGAGTCTATTTTATAACTTTAGTTCCATAAAAACAATAGGATAAGGTTTACCTTCAGAGTCAAACTCGGAATACCCTATTTGCGTGAATCCATATTTTTTATAAAATCCAAATGCTTGTTTATTATCCTCATTTACATCTACTTTACTAATATTCAATGTATCAATGGCGAAACGAAGCAAAGTTTTCCCTATCCCTGATTTCCTGTATTTATTATCAATAAAAAGCATTTCTATTTTATCAGAAGATACACCTAAAAAGCCTTTTATAAGATTATTTTCATCTTTATAAATATATAAATCCACATAATTGAAATATAGCGTCAACTGTGATTTATAAAACAGGAAATCTTCTTTACTAAGAAAGTCATGTGTTGCAGATACTGCACTGTCCCATATATCAATCAAAGCATTATAATCAGACTCAAATGCTTTTAATACCATACTAAATAATTAGACTTATACATTAAATCTAAAATGCATAATATCTCCGTCTTCAGCTACATATTCTTTACCTTCAACATTCATTTTTCCGGCTTCTTTACAAGCAGCCTCAGAACCCAATGTTATAAAGTCGTTATATTTAATAACTTCTGCACGGATAAATCCTTTTTCGAAATCGGTATGAATAACACCTGCGCATTGAGGAGCCTTAAAGCCTTTAGTAAAAGTCCATGCACGCACTTCCTGCACTCCACAGGTAAAATATGTAAGAAGTCCCAAAAGATCGTAAGCAGCCTTGATAAGTCGCGCTACACCCGATTCTTCCAAACCTATTTCTGAAAGGAACATCTGACGCTCTTCATATGATTCAAATTCAGCTATCTCAGATTCAATTTTAGCAGCAACTATAAGTATATCAGCATCTTCATCTTTAACAGCTTCTTTTACCTGATCTACATATTTGTTGCCTGTAGTGGCACTGGCTTCATCGACATTACATACATAAAGAACCGGTTTGTAAGTAAGCAGATACAGTTCTTTAGCTATTTTCTGATCCTCTTTACTTTCAAAAGTCACAGTACGAGCCGATTTACCTTGTTCAAGAGCTTCTTTGAACTGCAAAAGAATATCGTATGCTCTCTTAGCATCTTTGTCTCCACCTGTTTTAGCCTGCTTTTCTACTTTCTGAATACGGGAAGTAACAGTTTCAAGATCTTTCAGTTGAAGTTCAATATCTATAATTTCTTTGTCACGTACCGGATTTATACTGCCATCAACATGGGTAATATTATCGTCATCGAAACAACGAAGAACATGCAAAATAGCATCGGTTTCACGTATGTTTGCCAAAAATTTATTTCCAAGTCCTTCGCCTTTACTGGCTCCTTTTACAAGACCTGCTATATCAACTATCTCTACGGTAGTAGGTACAATACGGTTAGGCTTAACTAGTTCCGCCAGTTTATTCAAACGTTCATCGGGAACAGTTATTACCCCTACATTAGGTTCTATTGTACAAAAAGGGAAATTCGCCGATTGAGCTTTTGCATTCGACAAACAATTGAAAAGAGTTGACTTTCCTACATTAGGAAGTCCTACTATACCGCACTGAAGAGCCATTATTTAATTCTATTTTTTTATATTAGAGCAGCAAAGATACTTATTTTTCTTCATACTCTCTCCTACTCTTTCATATCGCTTATTTTACCTGATTTTTTCGTCTTACATCACCCGATGATAAAGGAACCGAACGTGTAATAATAACTTTTGTACTTACATAATATGTACTGTCGAAATCAAATCGGTCTAATTTATATTTACTCACGCCAAGCTGTTCGACAGTATTATCTTCGAATAATGCTACAAGAGACGAATATGTTTTTACTCGTAAAGGTTTCTGATATATAAGTGTATATATTTTCATTTAATACAAAAATGATATAATATATTTGTAATAATTAGATATCATAAAATCAATATAAATATATATCACGCATTTTCGATATATCCACCATTAATACATTAGTAAGATAATTTTCAACACTTCCATGATCTTTTTTTATCTGATCTAACCCAGCCTTCAGAAATTCGGGTTTAACTTCAAACAAAGGCTTTAATTGAGGTTTTTCGGCTATATATTTAGCATACTTATCAGCCAGATATTTATTAGACTCCATATAATTAGCCAAAATAATGTCCTCTCCTACCCCTAATGCAGACAATATAAGAGCAGCTCCCATACCTGTACGGTCTTTACCTGCCGAACAATGAAACATCAACGGAACATTGTCATTATTCTGCAGCAAATCAAACATCGTTTTGTATTGTTTGATGGATTCAACATCAGTAACGAGTAATCTGTTTATGTCCTTCATAGCACTATCAGCCTGTTGTACAGTTAACTTATCCAAGCTGGCAGCTGCCAGCAAATTACCAGGAGATATAGATAAAGCATAATCTTCTTTCACTGATGCAGGTACTTTATCGGGCCCTCTTTCTATTTCTTCCTTAGAACGAAAATCAACAATAGATACCAAAGGTATATTGCTTAGATAAATAAGGTCGGCATCAGTGAGATTATGTAAATCATCAGACCTGAATATTTTACCCCATTTAACATATCTACCGTTTTCCGTTTTAATACCTCCTAAATCCCTGAAATTATATCCTCCGGACATAGGCAGATGTTCTTCGGCCAGAATAGCTTTTCCTTTTTTCGTCACTACCTGAAAATAAGTACGTGAAGTATCATTTACATGTAAAGGAAATGTACCACTACCCTCCCCTTCTAATAATGGTTTAGTAAAATCTATATCATTAACTGCCTTACCAGAATAAAGAGTCCATTTACCATCTGTACTTATTCTAAAAAAGGCCTCTTTATAATCTTTATTTCTGTTTATACTTACTGTATTTCTTATATCTTCACCTGAATACTCAGCTTTTACCATTGTGTTGTTTGAGTTGTTACAGGATACAAATATAAGAGAACATAACGTAAGTGATAAAAAAAATTTCTTCATTGTATATCTAATTAATTAAGGTCTCAGACCTATTTATTCTATTTCATAAGACATTTCTATCGACTTTGCAAGTATAACAGCAATAATAAGTTATCACTTTTAAAGGCGGCATTAAACACTTCTGTTACTTAATAGAAGTAAATGCGAATCAGTAGTTGAACCTATTCGCTGATTTATTTAGTTAAAATATTAATTATCAATAAAATAAGCGCACCGAATATTTGCTCAATCTCTTGAAAATCATTAAATTAAAGGAATATTACCACACATTTCTTTAACAATGATTCCCAAGAAGAAAGAGCTTAAACTGATAAGAATTTATATGTATATCTGTGATTTATACGATTCAGAGCTAAAATATTACTGTCAACGGTACAGTAACAACAATGCTCCATCTTTTACTGATCAGGAAATAATGACAATTTACCTGTTCGCAGGATGTTGTCAGAAGTATTTCATGGTCAAAGATATACATTCTTTTACAAAAGAGTATCTATCTTCCTGGTTTCCTTCATTGCCATCGTATCAAACATTTAACTTAAGGTTAAACCGCCTGAATGAATGTTTTAAGGTATTATCCCAGAGATTGATAAGTTCATTCACGCCAAAAGATTGTGATTTTGATGTATCGCTGGTTGATTCTATGCCTGTAATCACTTGTGCAGGACGAAACAGAGTAGCAAAGGTTGCTAAAGAAATCGCCACTAAAGGATATTGTTCAACAAAGAATCAATATTACTATGGTTTAAAGCTTCATGCTCTGGCATTCAGACGAAAAGGGACAATCCCTTTTCCGGAATCCATAACCTACACTCCTGCTGAAGATAACGACCTGACTGTATTTAAACAGAACTGGGGTGATACGATAGTTAACCGAATGATTTTTGGAGATAAAATATATTCTGATTTTGAATACTTTAATGATAATAAAAAGCAAACGCAGAATATTCAAATGCTTACTCCTGTTAAAGCAATTAAAGGACAGTCTGAACAAGAAAAACAAAGGAACAAAGCATATAATGACTTATTTTCTACTGCTGTTTCTAAAGTCAGACAACCCATAGAATCATTCTTCAATTGGTTGAATGAACGTACAAAAATTCAAAGAGCGCAGAAAGTCAGATCAACATCCGGACTTTTAGTACATACGATGGGTAAAATTGCCATCGCTTTTATTTATCTAATTTTTTAAATACTGATTCGCATTATTTATTTATATATTTTTCGAGTTTATCTTCTTTCATCTTATCATATTTCTCAATGTTTTCATTTTTCGTAAAAAAGCTGCGGTTTTTATTATAATAATCTACAGCTGTTCTAATACCTGTACTACAAGCTTTTATTCTATCTTTTGAGTAATTATTATCTATCGAATACTTTACCCATCCCATAGTGAAAGGTATAAGGAGTTCAGGAGTAGTATCCACAAAATTTACTATATCGGTATGAATGTCTACGGTAACAGTAGGACTGCCTGTTACCCATTTTATAAAGAACTCATTTGCTGACTTTCTTTTATCTGCATCAAAAGCCATAGATCTCCATAAATACCAATCGATAGTCTGCATCAACTGGGGTTCATATTTTGTATAATCTTCAGGTGCAACTAAAGTATACTGCTCAGGTACGTTGAATTTAGGGTTAGATGAATTCTGCGCATTCATATTAAATAAACCAATAAATAGGATATATACAAAAAGCAATTTTTTCATAGATCTAATTATGTAAATCTTCAGCTTAATGTTTACCACTTGATATGATTTTCTCTTAAGTGTTTT
>OGZT01001030.1_pt1 | contig 20653 bp, 21 predicted proteins | sample 1576891 | NCBI WGS metagenome assembly OGZT01 (sample SAMEA3541521, study PRJEB24748) | human gut metagenome | biome: human gut; feature: human-associated habitat; material: faeces | place: China | collected 2012 | reverse complement strand
AGAGAGAGAGAGAGAGAGAGAGAGAGAGAGAGAGAGAGAGACGCATCTAGCGTAATAAATCATTTTTTTTCAGAAACCAAACTTCTATTGTATCAAAATAACGGAGAGCTTTTCAGAATCTTCGGATTCGTTATTTTATCTATCTGTTATCTTATATCCGATCCGAAATTACCACTTGTAACTCGTTACTGCCTTCAGGGTGCAGTAACAAGTAACTATTCTCCCAGATATACCAAATATCATACAAATCGGCAGGGCAAACAGTGTATGGCAGTCTTGTTGTTATTTTGTTGTCGTTCTGAATCTGCTTTAAGCATATACTTGTCCGACAGCCGGTTTCATTATGCAGTAAGGTGCAGAGATTGTACTTTACTGCCTTTTTCAGATTTTCAATTAATCACAAAAGATATTCGTAGGGACGTATTACATACGTTCGGTATACAGTTCAATATATTCTTCATTGGGCGTATACAATACACCCCTACGATGAACATTCAATCGTCACTCAGGACTTATAATCTCGAGTGGATAACAGCGGATTTGAAATCCGCAGCCAACAACTATAGGATTACAAATCCCATAGAACGAAAAAACGAAAATACAAATAAGAACAACAAAAGGGTCTTAGACCCCAACACTCAAACAAACAACAATGAAAAAGAAAATTCTTTTACTGATGGTAGTATTCTCATTGGGGATAGTTCATGCACAAGTGGGTATTAATACTCAAACTCCGTTGGGTATATTCCATATAGACCCGAAAGGAGATACATCCGGAGGTATAACAAATACCTCTGATGATATTATAGTAACCGCAACCGGAAATGTGGGAATAGGAACAATCTCACCCGATGCTCGGATGCATATAAAAACCGACAATGACACACCGGCCTTTAAATTGCAAGATAGAAACGAAAAATCAGCATCGGTATTAATATCCGATGAATCCGGTAATGCAACGTGGGGTCGAGGGCTTATCGGCTCCGTGATCGGTAAACTTGGTGTAGGAGCAACAATGTATCTGCCAGACTACAAACTTACAGGGTTGCCTTATATTGTAAAGGATACAGGATCGTATATAGACTTACCTCCCGGAAGGTGGCTTGTATATGTTACTTTTCAACTGCCTCCTTTGGATGCGTCGAAACATGATTCAACTCCTGCATATTGGATAAGAAGTACATTTTATGATAGTCCTGCGCTAGTATCTTTACCCGGTTTTAGCAGTGATATTGAAGACGGATCCCAGATTTCCGGAAGTGGATGGTATGATACTCCTGGTATAGTTTCAGGCTTTACCATTTTAAAAAACACGGGAGTGAAAAAAAAATATTATTTGTATATAGGATTAGTTTCTTTCTACAAGGCAGCCCCTTATACAATAACTATCGGGGGAAACGGGCACCCTGAAAATAGTATAGTTGCGATCCAATTAAATAGCTAATCTATGAAACAAATATTACAATTAAACATATGTCTGATTCTTTCATTACTTAGTGTTTGTAAAAGTAATGCTCAGATAGGTATCAATATTAAAAATCCGGTAGGTACGCTATATATCGACTCGTCAGGAGATAATACGACTTCCGGAACGCTTACTCCGGATGATATATTTATCGATGGCACAGGTAACTTAGGGATAGGTGTTACTCCAACGAAAAAACTAAATATAAAAAGTGCGACTATAAACCGTGCTTTGCGAATAGTCGATGGAAAGCAATCTGAAAGGAAGGTGTTAACTTCGGCTTTCGACGGAACCGCTTCATGGCAATATGCCGGTGCTGTACCTACTGTAATGGGGCAGCTTTCTGTAACAGGAGTCAATCTATTTTTAAACACTTCTTCATTCGTTAATACGGGCAGCTATATAATTCTGCCTCCCGGAAAGTGGTACATTCAGATAACAATGTTAGCCGAATTTTCGGCAATTTCTCTGATGGAAAGAGCTTGGGTAAGAACCCGATTTACTCCGATTTCGGATCTCGAAGGTCCATCTTATATTTCTGGTATTGCTCATAATAAACAGCCCTTGTCTATTATCGGTAATCTTATCATAAATAATACATCGAGCAACGTTAAGCGCTACGATTTTCAGGCAGGAGATATTCAATATTCCGGATCAGATGGAGCCAGTGTTTATCTTAAAAGTTTTGGAAATAATTATTCGGAAAATACAATATCTGCATTTCAATTATTAGGTGATTAAACTCATTCTCAATCGTACATCAAAATATGAAAATAATAATCTCTTTGTTATTCTTGATATTATCAACAATAAGTTTTGCTCAAATCGGGATCAATACCGATGAACCCCAGCAATTAGTACATATCGATGCTTTGCACGATACTCAGGTACACCCTACGCCGGTAAATTATTATGATGATGTAGTGGTTACTTCGTCCGGCAAAATAGGCTTAGGAACATTATCTCCTGATGCCCGTTTACAAATAAATACGGCAGGAACTCCGACTACTCCCGTAATAGGTCTTCGTTTACAAGACGGAAGCGAAGCCAATGGATATGGATGGACGTCCGACAACGATGGATACGGACAATGGAAAGTAATATCGCCTGAAGGTTCCAGAAAAGGAATCAGGCAAAACGGGATTACTCTCAATCTATTAAGTGTTAAGAATAAATTTATTAATACCAATACATATATAGATCTACCAACAGGCCGATGGTTGCTAAACCTCACTATTCTTTGTCCGGCAACAGTCTTGCCTATAGGAACAACCTATAAGATACAAATTACTGTTGGTGATGGTGTAACATCTGGGGGAAGCAATCCGACAAATACTTCCGATCTGGAAGGGAATACAACTCTTACAGGTGTAGCATGGCCTGCTACACATGCGATGATTAAGAATATTCTGATTATCAATAATACTACTACAGCCACTAAGAGGTATTATCTGTTAGCCGGAAAAACGGATTCGACCCTCAATATTAATATTCAGAAGTTTGGAGGAGGCTGGGGTGAAGATGTCATTACGGCTTTCCAACTTCAGGATTAAATTTCCTGAAAAATAAAATATACATAATAAACAGCAAATTCTGGAAATTTCCAGAATTTGCTGTTTATATAAAATCAATATTTATAACAAATCCCGCCAGTGTTTTAAGTTGCTTTTAGCTGTATCCCAAACTTCATCAATACGTCCTGCCCAAAGCAACCTTGCCATCGATTTAGCAAAACCTTTCATCTGTACAAATTCTATTTTAGGAGGCATAGCTAAAGCATTCGGATCGGTTTTGACCGATACCAGCACAGGACCTTCCATGGCAAAAGCCGTCGAGATTGTTTCCTCAACCTTTTCCGGATCATTAACCGATAGGCTCTTCATACCCATAGCATTTGCGATTGCAGCAAAATCGGGATTATACATATTAGTTTCATGATCAGGCAAACCTGCAACTTCCATTTCAAGTTTTACCATTCCAAGCGTGCGATTATCAAATACAATCAACTTAATGGGCAGTTTATACTCTACGATTGTAGCCAAATCTCCCATCATCATAGACAAGCCGCCATCGCCGCACAATGCCACAATCTGTTGATCGGGACGAGCCAAGGCGGCTCCTATCGCCATCGGCATGGCATTCGCCATAGACCCATGACTGAACGATCCTAACATTTCGCGTTTTCCGGTTGCATGCAAATACCTTGCCCCCCATACACAACACATTCCGGTGTCAACGGTAAAAATGGTATCATCGTTTGCCAGATTATCTATAATGGTTGCAACATATTCAGGTGCTATATTATCTATTTTACCCCGTTGATCAGCCATAGCCGCCAGATTCTTCTTCACTTTATCATAAAGTTTCATCTGATCACGAAGGAAATCATCTTTTTCTTTCTTCTTAACCAATGGCAGCAAAGCCCGTAAGGTATCCTCTACCGTTCCTGCCAAACCCATATTTACTCTGGCTCTTCGTCCTATACGTTCGGGACGCACATCCACTTGTACAATCTTGCAATCATCGGGCATAAACAAAGCATAGGGAAAATCCGTACCTAAAAGAATCAATAGATCGGTATCATTCATACTCGAAAATGCAGATGGAAGGCCAAGCAAACCAGTCATTCCTACCTCATTCGGGTTATTATATTGTACAGCCATTTTTCCCCTGAAACTATATCCTACAGGAGCGTTTATAAGTTTCGAAAGCTGAACAACTTCATCATGAGCATCTTTTGCCCCGATACCGCAATACAGCGTTACTTTCTCAGTACTGTTGATCAACTCTGCCAAAGCTGCTATCTCTGCATCCTGAGGACGGTATACCGATTTGGAGGGTAATACCTGCACCGATGTATGAATATCACACGCTTCGGATTCCGCCAAATCGCCGGGAAGCCCCAGTACGGCTACTTCTTTTTTATGAACAGTATGTTGTAAAGCCGCCTGCAACATACGGGCAAACTGCATGGGTGTATTTGCAATCTGATTGTAACCGCTGCAGTCGTCAAATAATTTTATAGTATTGGTTTCCTGAAAAAATGAAGATCCGAATTCTCCCGTAGGACAAGTCGATGCTATAGCCAGCACAGATGCATTAGCTCTTTGAGCATCGTATAATCCATTGATAAGGTGTACGTGTCCTGGACCGCTGCTTCCGGCACAACAGGCAATACCATTCAGTTCAGCTTCAGCTAAAGCTGCATAGGCTCCTGTCTCTTCGTGACGCACATGTATCCATTTTACATCATCATCTTTACGAACGGCATCGTTCACTTCATTCAGGCTATCACCTGTTACCGCATAAATATGTCTTATTCCTGCATGTTTAATTGTTTCAATCAATTGTTCTGCTACTTTTTTTCCCATAATCTTATATCGATAATAATTATATTTCGTTAGTTCAGTGAAGACTGCATTTATAACAATCGTTATGATATTTGAGGGCATCAGCCCTCTTCTTTTTAACATATTTTAGATCTAAAACATGATAATTATAAAAAAAGAAACAGACCTTGACTTACTCTCTATTTAGATATTCTGTATATCGAAGTAATTATTATCTTTGTCAAAACGGGATAGTCTTTTTTCCGGACACTATAGAGCTATTAAGGAGCAAGTCTGATTATCTCTTTAGCCGGGACGAATAGAATAAGTGGTTTGACTTAAACAATATATCATCAGATACTTTCATCTACTTAACATATAATATAAGACAGTATAATTATGGCAATAAATTTGACTAAAGGTCAACGCATTGAAATCGGTTTATCGAAAGTAGGCGTTGGACTTGGATGGGATCCAAATGAAGGAACAGGGCACGATTTTGACCTTGATGCCTGCGCTTTTATGCTTGGAGATAATAAGAAACTACCTAAGGACGAATATTTCGTTTTCTACAATAATCCCAAATCACCGGATGAATCTGTTGAATCTTCGGGTGATGACCTGACCGGAGGAAACAGCGATGGAGATGATGAAACACTTACTGTTGATTTGTCAAGAGTCGACCCTAAAATACAGGAAATTGTATTTACGGTAACTATCCATGACTATGAAACACGCCGTCAGAATTTCGGGCAGGTTCGTAATTCATTCATCCGTATTTATAATGCGCAAACCAATGAAGAAATCGCAAAATACGAATTAGATGAAGATTTTTCGATCGAAACAGCCGTTGAATTCGGACGTCTTTATAAACGTGGCGGCGAATGGAAATTCGAAGCAATGGGCATAGGATACAAAGGTGGATTACAATACTTTGTGGATAAATACGTTTAAAGTAAAAAATCATCACTACCAACTCATTACACAATTGTCTCATTAAGAAAATAAAATAATAATGGCTATAAATTTAGAAAAAGGGCAACGAACTGAGATAAAGCTACCTAAGTTTACAGTAGGTTTAGGATGGGATACAAACTCATCAAGTACAGGACAGGCTTTTGACCTCGACTGCTCGGTTTTTGCTTTAGGTGACAATAGAAAACTTGTTGCCGATGATTTCTTTATATTTTATAATAATCTGAAATCGCCGGATGCAGCAATAGAACATACAGGGGATAACCTTACCGGAGATGGAGATGGAGATGATGAATCAATAAAAATTGATTTATCAAAACTCGATTCGAGAGTAAACGAATTATGCTTTGTAGTGACTATACATGATGCCGAAAACAGAAAACAGAATTTCGGGCAGGTACGCAACTCGTTCGTTCGGATTTATAATCCTGATAATAACGAAGAAATTCTTAAATACGAACTTGAAGAAGATTTTTCGATCGAAACCGCAGTCGAATTCGGACGACTTTACAAGCGTAACGGCGAATGGAAATTCGAAGCTGTTGGTGTAGGTCAAAAAGGCGGATTAGCTGAGTATCTCCAAAAATATAACTAAAGATTAAAATAAACTACTCATTTCTTAAACATAAAAAATAACCAATCATGGCTATAAATTTGCAGAAAGGACAACGCATCAATCTTGAAAAAAGTTCAGGAGCGAAACTCACACAATTTTGTGTAGGTGTAAACTGGGGTGCGATAGAATATCAGGTAGAAGAAGGAGGATTCCTTGGTTTCGGAAAAAAAACAGTAACCAGAACCAAAGATGTAGATTTGGATCTAAGCTGTGTAATGTATGACGAAAACGGTAACCTGTGCGATCATCTGTACTCACCGCTGTATCGTCCCGAACTACTTGCTCAATTTGGTCTGAATACAGGTAAATTAGTTTCTCTGACAGGAGCAATGCGCCACACTGGTGATGACCTCGAAGGAGATAAAGGTGGTGATGATGGACTTGATAATGAAATTATCACAGTAGACCTTTCGAAACTGGGAAGTAATATCCATCGTATATTTTTCTTTCTGAACAATGTCGGAGAAGAAGACTTTTCTCAGGTTCCATATGCTAAAATCAGAATGTACGAAGGAACTCCCGTTAAGGTAGACAGTGTATATGCAGAATATAATGTAGTAGCAGAACCTCAATACAGAGGTAAAAAAGCCCTTATTATGGGAGAATTGTACAAAAAAGGAGACGACTGGAAATTCAATGCCATCGGAGATGCCTTTGAAGATGTATTCTTAGGACAAACCATACAGCGTATCTCTCAAAATTATGCCAAATAAGGCTTAGTGATATAATTTTTCCTAATCCTTTTTGCTTATGATATAAAAAGCAAAAAGGATTTTGTATTTTTACGAAGAACGCATTGTTCTATAAATCAAAAACAAGGTCACAGACCTATTTATTGACTTAGCAAGCATAACAGCAACAGCTAGTTATCGTTTTGAAATATCTCATTAAATATTTTCTATTACTTATATTATTTAACCAACAGAAATATGGACATGAATAGTATGCCCGAAATGGCACCGGTAAACCCAAGCCAGACACCGGCTGTGCAACGTATAGACAGGGATGGCAATGTTGATCTGAGCCATTTAAGTCAAAATGAAATAGACAAATTATCGCAGCTCAATCGCAGTCTTGTCGTTACTGACGTCAACTCGGTATTGAATTACGGAGCTGATTTGCAGGCTACAATGGAAAAGTACAGCAATGACTTCCTCACATCAGTGCGTACATTTAATTCGGGAGAAGTAGGAGCTCATATCAGTGATTTGCTTACCGAACTGAACTATATAGATGTAGACGAACTGAATCAGAGCGCATTCAAATCATTCCTCAGCAAAATTCCATTGGTTAAAAATCTGGTGGTAAATGTGAAAAGGATATTCCAGAAATACGACACCGTTATTTCGAATGTCGATAAGATTTCAAATAAGATAAAAGCCGGACGTATCAACTCGCTCAAAGATAATACCGCCCTGCAAACCATGTTCGACAATAATATCGAATACATCAAGCAAATAGAAGAACTCATCATGGCCGGACAGTTGAAAATGCAGGATTTGCAGGTCAAACTGGCCGAGATGGAAGGAGCTCCCGCCCAGTATAAGGATTACGAGATCAGTGATATGCGGGAATTTATCTCCCGGCTCGACAAACGATTGGCTGATATGAAAATCATCCGATATGTGATGATGCAGTCTTTGGCTCAAATACGTGTGGTACAGAACAACAATGTGGCAATTGCGGACAAAGCACAGTCTATCATCTCGACAACGATACCTGTATGGAAGAACCAGTTGACTATCGCTGTAGCTCTTTACAGACAGAAGGCCAACGTCGAAATGCAGCGGAAAGTGGCGGAAACAACAAACACCATTTTGGAAAAGAATGCCGAACTGCTCAGACAGAACAGCATCGAGGTTGCCCGTGAAAATGAAAATACAGTTGTATCTATCGAAACGTTGAAGAAAACAACTCAATCGCTGATCAGCACTCTCGACGAAGTGAAACGTATACATGAAGAAGGTATGCGCAACCGTCAGGTATTAGACAAGGAACTGCAATCACTCGAAACAGAATTAAGAAAAAATGTGACCGGTATTCGCTAAAGGATAATGGATGACAACAGAGCCGAAATATTAGAGACATCGACCCGCACTATTGAGCAATTATATGATCTGACGGTATTTTTTGAAGACCAGACGATCATGAATATATATCTGCAAAATCAGGTTATTCACAAGTTATTTGAGGATAATCCTGATATGGATGTAAACAAACTTGAGCTGTATCACATACAGTTTACCATGACATTGGTAGAATTGCTCGAGAAAATAAAGAAGAAAAACGAGCGCATAGTAGGGATGATGAAATCGGAGATCGAACTGAATAACGATATGATGCAGAAACTCCGTAAAGCAATTGCCATGGAAGGCAGCTTCGAAGGAGAAAAAGTTCAGCAGGCTTTGAAAGTTTCACGCTCTATCTATAATTTCCATAAAATACTGTCATCACAATCTCGTGATTATCCATTTCTTGAAAATACAACGATATTCGGTCTCAAGTTCTACAAAGAATATTTCTTTGAAGTAGATCCTCAATTACAAGAAGCCTTAATAGGCTATTCGAGTTCGGATGTTTACCGCAATTCTTACGGAGCTATCGGACGCGGGTTGTTAACTATACTTGCAGCGAATTCATATGCTATTGATTTCTTCGCAGGAATCCGTATAGGAAATCTGCTTGCTGAAATATACAGGATACGGAATAACGATACGTATTTTATTTTTGTTCCGTCCAAAAACCTGTTCCTGCAGGTCGAAATGTCCTTATTTACGGATAAAGACGAATGGATTGCCGAATTATCGAAAAAAGAATCGACCATCAAAGACCTGGCAATAAAGAATATTGAATTGGAGAAGAATATAAAATCCAATCTGAAGAAAATAGATGATGATATTGCCGACCTGCTGAAAGAAAATCTCAAGAAAGTAACGGACATCGATTTTCTTGCCGATCTTGAAAATGTCGATATTCAGGCAAATACATTGAAGGCTATGCTGGAAACTAAGATGATATAAAACATCAGACAAAAAGCAACATAACAAACAACAAAATATGAGAAAACTACCTGTATATTTAATTCTTGACACCTCAGGGTCAATGCATGGAGAACCTATCGAAGCCGTTAAAAACGGAGTGCAAGTATTGGTTTCAACTCTACGGCAGGATCCCTATGCACTCGAAACTGCATTCCTGAGCATCATCACATTCGATGACAGGGCACAGCAAATAACACCTCTTACCGAATTGTCGATGTTTCAGATGCCGACCATCTCGGCTAACGGAACAACCTGCCTGGGAGGAGCTTTATCTTTGCTGGCAGAGCGTATAGATGCAGAAGTACATAAAAGCACAGCCGAGAAAAAAGGAGATTGGCGTCCGCTCGTTTTCATTATGACAGACGGAGCACCGACTGACAATTGGGAAAGAGGACTCGAAGATTTTAGAAAAACCAAATGTGCCATGGTAGTGGCTTGTGCAGCAGGACAAAACGCCCAGACCAAAATATTGAAGAAAATTACCGACACAGTAGTATCGCTCGACACTGCCGATAGTACAACCATTAAGGCATTTTTCAAATGGGTATCGGCATCTATCAGTTTGGGCAGCCAGAAGGTAGAATCGTCTCATCAGGAAATATCCGGACTGAACGAACTTCCGCCGCCTCCACCCGAAGTGAATATTGTTCTCTGATGAGAAAACTAAAATAGAAATAGAATCAGTATATTACTGATTAACAAATAAAAAAACATTTAATAATGAGACGTTTACCCGTATATTTATTATTAGACACATCCGGATCAATGAGAGGAGAGCCTATCGAGTCGGTCAAGGTTGGATTGGAGTCGATGGTTGCTAGTCTCAGACAAGACCCGTTTGCTCTCGAATCGGTATATATGAGCATCATTACTTTCGATAGAGAGGTAAAGCAATTACTGCCTCTTACAGCTTTGGAACATCTACAGATACCGCCCATAGTTACCCCCGAATCGGGTCCGACACATCTGGGAGCAGCTCTCGAAATGCTTTGCCAGAAAGTGAACTCAGAGGTAAAGTTAAGCTCTGCCGAAGAAAAAGGCGACTGGATGCCATTACTCTTTATCATGACAGACGGAAAACCATCCGATTTACAAAAATACAATCAGATGATACCCGAAGTACGCAAGCGAAACTTCGCAGGAGTGATTGCTTGTGCTGCAGGCGTTAAAGCTGACACGCAGCCATTGCTGGCATTAACCAATCAGGTATATTCGCTCGATACGACAGATAGTTCTACTTTCCGTCAGTTTTTCAAATGGGTATCGGCATCGGTCAGTGTGGGTAACCGCAGTATCGGTGTCAACAGCGATATAGCATTGCCGCCTCCACCACCCGAAATCCATACAGTTATCTGATAAGCTGTTTCATCATTGTATAAAAAGGGATAAACCAATGAGACGACTACCTATTTATTTTCTGATAGATGTATCCGAATCGATGATCGGAGAACCTCTTACTCACGTACAGAATGGAGTTGAAACTATCATTCGAGAGCTTCGGACAGATCCTTATGCCCTCGAAACCGTATATTTATCTATTATAGCCTTTGCTGGAAAGGCAAAGAAATTATGCTCAATGCAGGAGTTATCGAACTTCTACCCTCCCCGATTACCTATTGGCGGGGGAACGTCTTTAGGGAATGCGCTTCTCTTTCTGATGAATGATATGGATGCTGCCATACAAAGGACAACAACCGAAACAAAAGGAGATTGGAAACCTATTGTTTTTCTCTTTACAGACGGAGCACCCACAGATGATACCAAAGCTGCATTTGAAAGATGGAACAGTAAATACCGCAGTAAAGCCAATCTTATAGCCATTGCTATGGGAGACAATATGGATACATCGGTTCTCAAAGAGATAACCGAAAATGTACTGCAATTGAAGGATACGGACGAAGTATCGTTCAAAGCCTTTTTCAAATGGGTAACTGCGTCCATTAAAACCACCAGCGTAAGTGTAAGCAGCTTAAACAGTGATGACCTGAAACTGGCTCCGCTTACAGACGATTTCCTTACCAAGATAGAGAAGGAAATGAATATACCTATAAAAGTAGATGAAAATTTTGCCGTTATTCTGGGAAAATGCCAGAATACAAAACAACCTTATCTGCTTAAATATCAAAAGAGAATCGACAGAAATGATTTTTCGCACATGACCTCAGCAGGAGGACGGCACTTTAAATTTGTCGGTGGTTATCCTATTGACAATTCTTACTTCGAAATGGTAGATGGATATGGAGACGGAAACCTCAGCGGAAAACGTATCAATACGAGTGAACTAATCGGATTTCCTTCGTGTCCCTGTTGTGCCAATCAAGTAGCTATAGGGCTTTGTATGTGTGGCAATATTATGTGCGTAGGACATGAGCAGAACAGCATCTGCCCGTGGTGTGGTATGCAGCTGTCGTTCCGTGAATCGGGAGGAGGAATGGATATCGGACGCACCAGAGGATAAAGCGTACCTTTTTATAAAAGAGATAACCAGTAAGTTATGGATTTTGACAAAATATTACCCTACTTCGAAAACTCATCTGAGAATGAAGAATTACTGCGTCAATTCTTCGATTCGGAAGAAATTAAGAACTTCCTTTCTGAGAAATGGGATGAATTTCGGAAGGATGATGCACCTGCACCCGAAATACCGAGTATAAACCCCGAAACACCTATTGATGATATGCCTTTTATACCCCTCATACCCGATGACGAGGAAACTAAAGCTCGTTATCAACCGTCTTTCCAAGAAGAGAAATACGAGACTATCAACCGTCAGTTGCAAAATGTACATATACAATTCAATAATGGTAAAGTAAATCAGCCATACCAGATGTTATTCGATTTTACGGAATTGAACATTCCCGGTATAGAGCAATTCGAATTTGTAGGACTGGAGGAAACCGGACTGAGATTCAATACTTCAACCGATATGATAGAGGGTACACCTTCGGTATCGGGAGACTTCAAAATTAGATTATCTTGTTACCCTGTAGGCTGGCAGGAAGGAGAACCTGTTTTCGAGAAAAAGATTACACTGATTATCAATCCCGATCCCCGTGCTTTGTGGAACAATATCCCGACACCGGAAGATATTACCTATTATAAGCCTGACTCGGACTGCGAATATGTGACAGTGAAAAAGTCGAAAGGCTTTCTTGGTATAAGCAGTCACGAAAAAAAAGACATTGTTGCTGCCAGCCAGCGAGGTCGCTCTCATGCTCACGAAGGAAAAGCAAGGGACGATGATTTCAGTATACTACACAACGAAGAGTCAGATTGGTATGTTACTGTTGTTGCGGATGGAGCAGGCTCTGCCCAATTTTCCCGAAAAGGATCGGAGATAGCATGCACTACAGTATCGGACATTAGCAATATACATCTGGCAAAATACAATAAAGAAATAGACGAACTTGTTAAAGATTTTCAGAAAGAGAATTCGGAGATCAAACGAAAAAAGCTGGGAGACGCACTTTACAACATACTAGGTGCAGCCGTTTTCAAAGCATATAAAAATATCGAGCAAGAAGCTGTAGAGAATAACAATCAGATAAAAGATTATGCTACTACCCTATTGGCTGCTGTTGCTAAGAAATATAAATTCGGATGGTTCGTTGCAACTTTCTGGGTGGGAGACGGAGGTATTGCCCTGTATAATAAAGAAACAGGATTCGTAAAAGTAATGGGAGACCCCGATGGAGGAGACTTTGCAGGACAGACACGATTTCTTACGATGGGAGAAGTGATGCAGCCTGCCGAAATATACAAACGGCTGCGATTCGAAATTATCGAAGATTTTACCGCACTCGTTTTAATGACAGACGGTGTAACCGATCCCAAATTCGAAACTGATGCTAATTTGCAAAGAATTGAGAAATGGAACAATTTGTGGGAAGATATCACATCTTCCGTAGAATTGACCGATGACAACGAAAATGCGGCACCTCAATTATTGAAGTGGCTCGATTTCTGGTCTCCCGGCAATCATGACGATCGTACCATAGCTATTATTTATTAGACACAACAAAACAACTCGCTGTTACTTATTTTATCTATAGAGATAAGATCAGTTAACAGTGAAAAAAGTGACATCAAAAAGTGACATCAAAAAGTGTACATAAAAGCTGTTACTTTTGTAACTTTTTTTAATAATTAGTAATAATGTCAATGAGTAGCTGGATTGATAAAAACGTTATTTTATACTCTCAGGTTTAGCTATTTACTAACGCAGCCTCCCGGCTTTGTTTTTCATTTTGGCTTGATGCAAAACGAAACAAAAGATCAAGACTGCGTCTCCAACCCGACCCGCTGAGCTCTCGAAAGCTAAGACAGATAAACATGATTATCGCTGATATCTATTTGTCTTTTAACGCTTTCTTCGTGCAGCGGGCACCCCGGGTTTCCGCCGATGTCGAGAGCCTGACGGGGGCACATACCCTTTTGTTGGGTGGCGAAAGCGAAAGCGTGCGTCAGCCTACAACCTTACACGGCAAGATCACACCACGATGATTGAAAATTCTTGCGATACTGTGCCGGACTTATTTCCAGCAGGCTGAGAAACTGGCGGCGAAGATTCTCGGCTGTTTTCAAGCCGCAACAATCGGCTATTTCATCCAGAGACATTTGTGTTTCAATCAAATGCTGACAAGCATTATCTACTCTAAGGCGATTTATATATTTCGCAGGAGTTATTCGCAGCTCACGAACAAAAACACGAGCAAAATTGCGAGGACTCATGGCTGCATATTCAGCCAGATCCTCAACAACGAGGTCTTCCCGCAAATGTTCCAATATCCATTCACAAACCCGGCGGATAGCAGGATTTCCGATCTTTTTACAATCCATATAAGTATTGAATTGTGACTGATTGCCCGGACGCTTCAAGAACAGAACCAGCCAACGGGCAACATGCAATGCAAATGCCTGTCCCAGATCCTCTTCAATTAAAGCCAAAGCCAAATCCATACCTGAAGTAATACCCGCGGCAGTGTACATTTTTCCGTCTTTGATAAAAATACGGGCTATTTGCACATCTATCTCAGGATACATCAGGCTCAATTCTTCATTCTTTGACCAGTGGGCTGTAGCTTTTTTACCATTAAGCAGTCCGGTCTCAGCAAGAACAAACGCACCCGAACAAACCGAACAGATCCGGCGTATAGAACCCGACTTAAGCCTCAGCCATTCGATCATCTTTTCTTTCGATTCGTCTCCCATATATCGAGCCAATCCTGTGACTATAAGGGTATCTACAGGATAGTCGATTTCCTCATAACTGCCCTCACTCAGAATGGATAATCCCGAAGAAGATTCAATCATTTTTTCCTGTCCCATCGACACTACATGAGTTTCATATCTGAAATTCACTTTCTTACGTACAATATCAAATTGTTCGATAGACTTAGCGAACACTTCCAGAGGCCCGACTGTTGTTAATAATGTAGAACCCGCAGGAACGAGTATTACAATATGCTTAGTTTCTATTCTCCTATCCATAATCTTTTCTATTTCAACACTTAAATATATATATTAAATTTTAGGACATAAGCACAATTGGCAGAAATTGCATATTTTTTGTCATTTCAGACAACAATTATATAATGTACCTTTGTTGAACAAAAAAAAAATTAAGAGTCTGTTTAAATTTTATAGCTAAGCTTTTTTATAGCAGTTGTGAGATGGATTTTTTGCTTTGTTTTTACAGGTTTAGCGGGCTAAACCAAGAAGACAAAGAGAAAAATAGACTCACAAGAGCAGAAAAAAGCAGCTAAGAATTAGGTTGAAGAGCCTTTAATGATAATTTTCGCTGAAATTTAAACAAGCTCTAAGTAACAGCAAGTATTTAATGACATATTTAAAGTTTATAACAGACTATGACTTTTATACTTACCAAAATAATAAAAAAGGTCTGAGACCTTAAGATGTTTAATCTAAAAACCAATTCATTATGAAAGCAATTAAAGTAGGTATTAATGGTTTTGGACGTATCGGACGTTTAGTATTTCGTGCTGCTCAAAGCAGGAACGATATACAAATAGTAGGAATAAATGATTTGCTCGATGTAGAATATATCGCATACATGTTAAAATACGATAGTATTCACGGACAGTTTACAGGAGAGATCAGCACCAAAGACGGTAAACTGATAGTTAATGGCAACGAAATACGTATTACAGCAGAAAAAGATCCGGCAAACCTGAAATGGAATGAAATAGAAGCCGAATATATTGTCGAATCAACAGGCTTATTCCTTATAAAAGAAAAAGCGCAGGGACATATTGAAGCAGGAGCTAAATATGTAGTTATGTCAGGTCCATCTAAAGACGACACACCGATGTTTGTTCCGGGTGTAAATGATGATAAATATACAAAAGGAACTCAAATCATTTCCAACGCATCATGTACAACCAACTGTCTGGCATTAGTAGCTAAAGTTCTGAATGATAAATTCGGGATAGAAGAAGCTCTGATGAGTACCATTCACTCTACAACCGCAACACAGAAAACGGTAGACGGGCCATCCATGAAAGACTGGCGTGGAGGACGTGCCGCATCCGGAAATATTATTCCATCAACAACAGGAGCCGCAAAAGCCGTAGGTAAAGTCATACCTGAATTGAATGGAAAAGTAACCGGAATGTCATTCAGAGTACCAACTCTCGATGTGTCAGTAGTTGACCTGACAGCCCGCCTGTCAAAGGATACTACTTATGCCGAAATCTGTAAAGCAATGAAAGAAGCATCCGAAGGTTCGCTAAAAGGTTATCTCGCCTATACTGCCGACGATGTGGTATCATCTGATATGATAGGAAACTCCAATACCGCCATCTTCGACGAAAAAGCAGGAATACAGATCAGTCCTACTTTTGTAAAAGTAGTCGCATGGTACGATAACGAATGGGGATTCTCTTGTAAAGTTCTTGATTCCATTGCTACCATGAAACGGATAAACGGATAAAAGATTCTTTTGCTCTTAACCAATAGGGGATTATATAAACAAAATATAGTCCCCTTTTTGTATCTTTACAAACAACCTGTAAACTCAAGCAAAATGATCACCCAGAAATCGACTATTCCGGATTCTTCTATTCTCAGAAAACAAAATGAACCTTTCAATTATATAGATTCTTTTTCTACATGTTTTTCGGATCCGGACAACGAGTATGGCATTAACGAAATCATGAAACTATTTATAACATGCGGGCCTGGTTGGGCAGGATGGCTAATGAGCCTAAGAGACAAAATAGTAAAACCATTTGGACTCAAAACATCCGAAGACACTCTACCTCAACAATCTGAAAATTATGAGCCGGGCAGCCAACACGGCATTTTCAAAATATTCGATAAGACGGATAATGAAATCATTTTAGGAGAGAATGATAAACACCTCAATTTCAAAGTGTCTTTATTGTTAGATCCTGATACCAATCCCGATAATAAAAGAATAAGCATAACAACGGTCGTAAGATTCAATAACTTATTGGGGAAAGCTTATTTTCTTCCGGTAAAGCCCTTTCACAAGCTAATAGTAAAAGGTTCGTTAGAAAATATAATAGAGCAGATCAGGAAAAAATAGGGCAAGTGTATTATAAAAGCTGCAAGGCAATCTCGGCGCAAGCCTCAGCGTCAGCTAATGCATGATGATGGTTAGTTAGTATATATCCGCAGTCGGCTGCAACTGTCTGCAATTGATGGTTGGGTAGATACTTCAACAAACGGCGGGAAGCTGCCAACGTACAGTAAAAACGATAATCGGGATAATCCATTCCGTAAGTTCTGAATGCCGCCTTCAGACACGACTCATCAAAGCCTTTATTGTGAGCGACAAGGGGCAAACCTTCGATAAGGGGTTGCACTTCTGTCCAGACTTTCGAAAACACAGCCTCATCTTTTGTATCTTCGTAGGTCAACCCATGTACCATACTGTTCCCGTATTTATAATAATTGGGTTCGGGTTGTATCAAACGATAAAAACGATCCGAAATATGCCCATCTTTCACAACTACAACTCCCACACTGCAAATACTGCACATCTGTTCGTTGGCCGTTTCGAAATCTATGGCTGCAAAATCACGTAACATAAACTATTTTAAACTTTTCTTATATTCTATAATTACCCCAAAATCCGAAAGTTGTTCATCCTTACGGATATCCAGAATCAAAGGGATTAATTTTCCGATAGGAGTTGTATTTCGAAAATCTGCTTTTAAAGACTCATCAATACTCAAATTAAAAATACCATCACGGGTCTTTTCTGTAAAATAAAAACTCACCTTTATATATGTTTCCCAGAGCGACAGCCACAAAATAGTCTTTTTCTTATAGACAAACTTACACAGCCAGGCTTTGCCATCTTTGTAATACCTCCATTCGGGCTGCAAATCCAAATCGGATTGAGTTATTTCCATCAAATGAAGATAAACTCCATAAAGTTCTTTACTCAAAACAGCCTCTAAAACAGGCAATACGGGCTCAATATTTTCGTCCCTGAACAACTGTAACGCTTTTTCCGGTGACATACGATCTAAGGTTTAAATTACACATCCGCAACAAGTACAAATGTAAAGACAAGGAATCAGATCAACAAATCTTCTTTTTCCGAAAAACCGCGACATAGGGTTGTCACTACCCCACCCTACATTTGCTCTCGTTAATTATATAAAGACATAAAAACAAAAAAAAGGTATGAAACTAAAAATTCACTTGGTATTTCCGGGAACATGCAAAGAGGCATTGACATTTTACAGTACAACTCTGAATGGAAAGATAGATTTTGTTTTCCATAAAAAAGACGAAGAAGACTCCATTGTGGCCGATGCTGATAAAGATCGCATCTCTCATATGGTTATCAAGACCCCTCATTTCGAGCTTGCAGGAGAAGATGCCAATTCGGATCAGGAAGTGATCGCAGGCAATAATAACAAGCTGGTTCTGGTATTTCAGGAAGTTACCGAATGTAAAAGGGTTTTCGACATTTTCGCTCAAAACGGAACGGTTACCATGCCTTTCGAAAAAACTTTTTTCTGCGATGGTATAGGAGAAATCACCGACAAATACGGTATACCGTGGCTTATTATGGTTACTGACGAAGGTTATTCTGCATAAGCAAGATTATAAAAAAATTTGAAACCTTAAGATCGGGCAGAAAGTATTTATCTTGTTTACTGACAAGTAATAAAAAGGTCTGAGACCTTGCTTTCTGCCGAATCTTATATTTATATTTGTCTCAAATATCTACTTATGAACAGAATAGACCGATTATCGGCAATACTCGTTATGCTGCAATCATCCGTCGGAGTAAAACCCAAGCAGATTACCCAACGCTTCGGGATAGGCATCCGTACAATGTACCGGGATATCAAAGCATTGGAAGAAGCCGGAATCCCGATTGCTGGAGACTCCCGTTCGGGCTATTCACTCGTAGACGGATTTAAACTTCCCCCATTGATGTTTACACAGGAAGAAGCTTTCGCATTTTTAGCGGCCGAAAGGCTTGTCGATAAATTCACAGATGCTGGATTACGCAAAGGCTATCAATCGGGTGTCAGCAAGATCAGAGCAGTAATGCGTCTGTCCGAAAAGGAAACTATCAGCTCAATAGATGATAAAATCGGGCATCTCGATTTCAATACACCTCTATACCTGTCGTCCCAAGACCGATTGCAACTGTTACTGGACAGCATCTCAAAACATGAAAAAATAGAACTCAGCTACCTCTCCCACAGCAAACACGAAGAAACGGTGCGGATAGTCGACCCTATCGGAATATTCTTTTCGATGGCCAATTGGTATTTTATAGCTTTTTGCAATGAAAGACTCGATTACAGAACATTTAAAGTAAATCGGATTAAATTGATCAAACCGACAGGGCTCCCGATAAAAAAAGAACATCCTCCTTTGGATTCATTCTTAAAAGACCTCAAAGATCAGACCGATTTACACAAAGCGGTCATCTGTGTCAAGACTGATGACCTGCCTCATATCGATGACAGCAAATACTATCAAGGTCTGGTATCTGAAACTCAGAAAGAAAAGATAACCGAACTGCATTTCATGACTTTCTCATTAGAGCGGTTGGCTCGCTGGTACTTATCATACATGGACATAGCCCTGATCACTTACCCTGAAGAATTAAAGACCATTGCAGCCCAAATCATACAAAGGCATTACGAATCGCAATAACCTCTTACATATCAACGAGATTCGATCACTCGATCAATATTCAAGCGTGATTTTGGTGTTATTGATGGCTGGTTGCTATCTTCAGGATTCCTGTATCCGATAGCAACTGCAAATAACGGTTTATAACCGGATTCATCTAAAATTTTAGTATATCCGTCTATATCAATCCCCTCCATCGGAGTAGAATCTATATCCATAGAAGCACAAGCTGCAAGAAAAAATCCCAAAGAAAGATATACCTGATGTGCCATCCATGATTTAACAGCACTTTCGGGCTGGGGTTTCAGATTCTTGTTATAATAACCGACAGATCCTTCCGGAAGGTTTTCTTCTATCTGCGTTTCAAATTTCGAGATATCATCTATCACACTGAATATCACCAAATGGCTGGCGTCTTTTACCTTGTGTTCATTAAAAAAAGATACTTCCGCATATTTTGCTTTCAGGGCTTTGTCGGAAACGAATGTGAATTTCCAAGGCTGACTGTCTATGGACGAAGGACTAAGCCTTAGTATTTCTTTTAATTGTTGAATCTTTTCTTCCGAAATTTTCAACTCCGGATTATACTTTTTCGTTGTGTAGCGGCTCTTTGATAAATCTAAAAAGTTCATATCTGATAATTTTTAATTAAACTATACTATTTATAGTTGCAAACATAAGTATAGTATTTTATCTTTGCAAGAACGGTCAAAAATGATAGTATAATGTATTGCATCGACAACAAAGAATTCCCATGCAGCACGAGTCTGGCTATGAGATACATAGGAGGCAAGTGGAAAACTGTGATATTAATTCATCTTATCGAAAAAAAACGATACAGCGAATTAAGAAAAGACATACCGATGGTAACAGAACGTACTCTTAGTCTCCAATTAAAAGAACTGGAAGAAGACGGTCTGATAATAAGAACGGTACACACCAGCAAACCTCCGCTGAAAGTCGATTATGAACTATCCGAATTCGGTAAAACCCTCATCCCCCTTTTGTATGCTATATCAGAGTGGGGAAAGAAAGCAGCTGATATACACAGTAAAGTAACTATCGAAGGATA
>OGZT01001019.1_pt1 | contig 20772 bp, 16 predicted proteins | sample 1576891 | NCBI WGS metagenome assembly OGZT01 (sample SAMEA3541521, study PRJEB24748) | human gut metagenome | biome: human gut; feature: human-associated habitat; material: faeces | place: China | collected 2012 | reverse complement strand
AGTCCGTGGCCGACACCGTGGCCCGCGCCGTCGCACAGGAGGCCAGAGAGCATGTTCGGTAGAGCGGTAATTCTGATCCAGAAGAATCTTCTCGGTTCCCGGGTAGTCATTCTCAAATCCCAGCATGATCTCCGGCCTGGCTCCCCGGAACCGGTAAATGGACTGGTCGTCGTCGCCCACGATAAACAGGTTATTCTCCGGCAGGGCCATCATACGGATCACCTCGTACTGGATGCGGTTGATGTCCTGGAACTCATCGATTAGTATGTACCGGTATTTCCTCTGCCATGCCTGCAAAATATCCGCCCGCTGGTCAAACAGCTCCCGGCACATCACCAGCATGTCGTCGAAATCCAGAAGTCCCGCGCCCCGCAGGGCCGCCTCATAACCCTTGTAAAGCCGCCGGAACACGTCGGCGGAGCAGCTCTTGGCGTAGTAGTGCTCCACGCCGATCATCTCCCCTTTGACCATGCTGATCTCACTGAGCACGCCGGAGATAAACTCGCTCTCGTCCTCCGTCTCGATCTCGTACCGCCTTAACAGCTCCCGCAGAAATTCCACCCGCTGCTCCTCCCGCACAATGCTGCCCGCATCGTAGCGGTAGGCCAGTTTGAGTATGTCCCTTCTGCACCAATGCCAAACTGAGTAAGGACGGCTTTTATGTGTGGGAATATGAGAATCCCCACTTAAATAAGAACTTCATTGTAAAGGATAAGCTGGTGGAATGGGAGGGAAGGCCTGCCCGCATGGAAATCGCAGTGGATGTGGGAGACCGCATGAAGGAGCGCGGCAGCCATACATCCAAATACCATATGGAAACCGTTATGCTGGAAACGCTGCGGGTCCTGAATACTGCGGACTGCCTGGATGATGCCATTAACCGTACACTGGAAATAATAGCTGGTTTTTACGGCGGAGAGCGGGCCTACATCATAGAAATTGACCGTGCACAGGGGTTTGCCCGTAATACCTATGAATGGTGCCGGGCCGGAATTCCTTCCCAAAAAGCGGCCCTTCAGCAGGTGCCTCTGGACGGGATTCCCTATTTGTTTGAGACCTTCAACAAGAAGCAGCACCTGATTATCGCCAGGACAGTGGAGCTTAGGGATACCTGCCCCAGCGAGTACCGCTACCTGACCGCCAGAAACACGGACAGCCTTTTTGCAGTGCCGTTTGAAGACGAATCCACCTTCAGCGGATATATCGGAATCGACAATCCCAATACCAACCATGACACCATTAAGCTGCTGGATTCCATTGCCTATAACATTGCAAATGAGATAAAAAAGAGACGCCTATATGAGCGCCTGGAGTATGAAGCCACCCATGACAGCCTCAGCGGCCTGCTTAACAGAGAAAGCTTTGTGCGTTTCCGCAATGATTTGATGAGAGGCGGCAGAAACGTATCCTGCGGAATTGTGGCCGGGGATATCAATGACCTAAAGCAGTTAAACCGGGATTACGGGCAAAGCAGTGGCGACACCACCATCAAAGAGGCGGCATCCGTCATGGTCTCCTCATTTGCCGGGGCCAGCATATTCCGCCTCAGCGGGGACGAGTTCATCATTGTCAGCCTGGAATCAGCATATGAGGAATTCATGGAGCGGGTCAGGAAAATGGAATGGATGTTAGACAGCCGCACTCCAAACGGTGTCTCGCTGGGGTGTACCTGGGAAGAACACCTGACGGATTTTGACCGGCTGATGCGCCATGCGGAAGAACTGATGCTTGTGAACAAACAGATATATTATAAGGACAGCAGCCAGGAGCGCAAGCACTATTCGCCGGAATACCTGAATCGTCTGCTCCGGGACATGGAAGACGGCTGTTACCGTCTCTGTCTCCAGCCAAAGTATAATCCATTGACCGGTAAGGTGTGTTCTGCCGAGGCCCTGGTTCGTTATCGGGCAGCCGGTATCGAATCCACGCAGCCGCTGAATTTCGTGCCCCTTCTGGAGAAGACCAAGCTTATACGATATCTGGATTTTTATATGCTGGAGCAGGTATTCAGACTGCTTTCGGACTGGAAGGAACGGGGCAGGGATCTCATTCCTGTTTCAGTCAATTTTTCACGAATCACACTGCTTGAAAGGGACCTGTTCCAGGTGCTGACGGACATGCAGAAAAAATATAATATCCCCGCCCGCCTTGTCATGATTGAGATAACGGAAAGCATAGGGGATATTGAGAGAAAGGTTATTGAATCCATTGGATCAAAACTTCGGGAAGCGGGATTTCGCATCTCCCTGGACGACTTTGGGGCCAACTATGCCAATATGTCCATTCTTTCCATCATGAAGTTTGATGAGGTAAAACTGGATAAATCCCTGATGGATGACCTGGCGGCAAACCGGACCAACCAGACTGTGGTAAAATGCATCATTGACATGTGCCACAGCCTGCAGGTGGAATGTGTGGCAGAAGGGGTGGAAAACCAGGAACAGCTGGAACTGCTGACTTCCTTTGGATGTACCGCCATTCAGGGCTACTATTACAGCAAGCCTCTGGAGATAGAGGAATTTGAGAAAATCTAAAACAGGCTTATCCTTTATGCGGATGCTTTATATGCCGTTCCTCAAATTCCTCAGGTGTTACCGGCTTTGAAAAATAAAATCCCTGTACGGAATCAGCCTCCAGACTGAGAACAGTTTCCAGCTCACCTTTTTCCTCCACGCCTTCTGCACATACGGATATTCCCACGCTGTGACAGAGATTTATCACGGACCCGATGAAGGAACGGTTGAAGGAATGGGACTGGTCACAGATTCCCCTGATGAATTCACGGTCAATTTTCACAATGTCGGCCGGTGTACAGGACAGGCAGCTCAGGGACGAGTAGCCTGTGCCGAAATCATCCATGGCCAGCCGTATGTTAAGGCTGCGCAGACGCATAAATGTATCGTTTAAGCGGTCCTGGTCCGTGACAAAGCGGCTCTCCGTCAGCTCCAGCACAATATGGCAGGGATCCAGTCCGTAGCGGTTAATGATTTCATTGACGGACTGCACAAAGTCCTCATCCAGCATCTGTAAATAGGAACAGTTGACATTTATCACAAAGTCCGGTGCACAGGCAAGCCATTTGCAGCACTGGCGGACAGACTGCTCCAGCACCCATTTTCCCACCGGGATAATGAGGCCGCTGGATTCCAGCAGGGGGATGAATTCAATGGGGGAAACACTGCCCATGTCCTCGCAGGACCAGCGCAGCAGTGCCTCGGCCTCAGCAACCTCTGTGTCGCTGGAACGCACAATGGGCTGGTAGACCACAGAGAATCCTTCCATATGGTTCATGACGCTGCTTCTTAAACGGTCCATGATTTCCAGGGAGCGCAGTCTGGTGTGGATCAGCTCCTCGTCATAGAGGGTGCACTTGTTCTTGCCCTTATGCTTGGAGGCTTCCAGGGCGCCGGAAGCACTGGTCAAAAGCTCCGTGTAGCTGGAACCATCCTGGCAGAACACGGCGATGCCGCCGGAAACCGTACAATAGTACTGGATTCCGTCCACCTCATGGCGGCAGTCGCTGTAGCTGTTTATAACTTCGTAGAGCAGGGCTATCTCGCCGTAGGACGTATTCCTGCACACAATGACAAACTGGTCTCCGTCATGGCGGTATATGCTGGCGTAATCCGGCAGAAGCCTCTGGACGTTCTGTGCAAACTGGCGCAGGACGGAATCGCCGTATATGTGCCCTTTTAAATTGTTGATGCCGGAGAAATCATCCAGGCCCAGAAGCAGGATTCCGCCACTTTGTCCTTCCGACAGGCATTCCTCCACCACACGCTCACATTCCTGCTGCATAAACAGACCGGTAACATAGTCCACCTTGCCTCTGTGGCTTAAATTGGTCACAATACCCGCAAACATGGCGGGATTTCCCTGCCGGTCCCTCTGGAGGACGCCGCGGCATACCACCCAGACGTACTCGTTCTTTCTGTTGCAGACCTGATACTCCACATCGTGTACATCCGTCAGGCCGCTTAGCATTTGTTCGATGGATTCATCATATCTCGCCCTGTCACGTTCGTGAATCAGGCTGCCCCAGAGAGGTACCAGTCCGGGCACGATTCTGCCCGGAAGCTGGAAGTCCCTGACCATATTTTCCGATACCAGGGATGTGTCGGTTTTCATATTGACAATATAGACATAATCGTCCGTACTCTTTACGATGGCATCGTAAAAAAGAGCCGCATCCAGTTCAAATCCGAATTCTCCCAGAATATCTGTTTTATCATTTGTCATGTTATTCACCTGCTAAATGGAGTGGGAGGGGCATTGCTTCATATATGCCCCCACAAGGTCTATAGAACTTATTTTACCATGTTATGAACCGATTGTCTAACGACTTTGTAAAGTTGCAGAAGTATGCATATTTCTGACGTTTGTACGCCTGGAACGGACAGAAACAGGGGCTCTCAATTCCCCGAAAACCAGTGAAAAAATATATTGATTTATAGAATGATATCTAGTATATTATAAGTTGTATGCAGGACCGAAAGGAGAGTCATTATGATTAAAGTAGCGGTGGACGCCATGGGCGGAGATTATGCGCCGGGCGAGATGGTAGCCGGAGCAGTGGAGGCTGTGAACGCAAAACCTGGCATTCAGGTGCTTCTTGTGGGGCAGGAGCAGGCAGTTGTTTCAGAACTGTCAAAGCACACCTACGACAAGGACCGGATTCAGGTTGTGAACGCCACAGAAGTCATTGCCACTGAGGAGCCGCCGGTAAACGCTATCCGTAAGAAGAAAGACTCTTCCATTGTGGTAGGCTTAAACCTTGTAAAACAGGGGGAGGCCGACGCCTTTGTATCCGCCGGAAGTTCCGGGGCAATCCTGGTAGGCGGACAGGTGATAGTGGGGCGCAGTAAAGGTGTGGAACGTCCCCCGCTGGCACCGCTTATTCCTACGGAGAAGGGCGTATCACTTTTGATTGACTGTGGAGCCAATGTGGATGCCAGAGCGTCCCATCTGGTGCAGTTTGCCCAGATGGGTTCCATTTATATGGAGCATGTGATGGGAATAAAGAACCCGCGGGTGGCCATTGTCAATATCGGTGCGGAGGAAGAAAAAGGCAATGCGCTGGTAAAGGAGACATTTCCCCTGTTAAAGGAATGTAAGGGGATTAACTTCACCGGAAGCATTGAAGCCAGGGAGATTCCCCATGGCGGAGCGGATGTCATTGTCTGTGAGGCATTTGTGGGCAATGTAATCCTGAAGCTGTATGAGGGGGTTGGGGCCACCTTGATCAGTATGGTAAAGGGCGGTATGATGTCCACCCTGCGCAGCAAGATTGGCGCCCTTTTGGTTAAGCCGGCCCTCAAGGAAACACTTAAATCCTTTGACGGCAGCCAGTACGGCGGAGCACCCCTGCTGGGTCTGAAAGGCCTTGTGGTCAAGACCCACGGCAATTCAAAGCGCACGGAGGTGCGCAATTCCATTATTCAATGTGTGACGTTTAAGGAACAGGATATCAATGGTAAAATCCAACAGTGCCTGAACGTTCAGAACGAAGAATAAGTCCGAAGGACGAAGTAAAAATCAAGATTTAAGAAAGAGGAGCTAAGAGATGGAATTTGAGAAATTACAGGGTATTATCGCAGAAGTGTTGAACATTGAACCGGAGGAAGTGACAATGGCAGCTACATTCGTAGATGACCTGGGTGCGGATTCACTGGACATTTTCCAGATTATCATGGGAATTGAAGAGGAATTCGACATTGAGATTCCAAATGAGGCTGCAGAACAGATTGTTACAGTAGGCGATGCAGTAGAGCAGATTAAGAACGCTTTAAACTAACGGACAGGCACAGGGGCTGTAAGCACAGCCCTTTTTGTGCGTTTGGGAGGCTTGTTTTAAAGGCCCTCCCCAAGGGTATCTGAAGAAGGAAGGATCATTATGAACAGTCATTTAAAAGAACTGGAAGAGAGGATTGCATACGAGTTTAAGAACAAGAACCTGTTTACCCAGGCTCTGACCCACAGCTCCTATGCCAACGAACACCGTCTGGACCACAGCAGATGCAATGAGCGCCTGGAATTTCTGGGGGATGCTGTCCTGGAAATCGTGACCAGCGAATTCCTCTACCGCAAGTATGAAACGCTGCCTGAGGGAGATTTGACGAAAATCAGGGCCAGCATTGTGTGCGAGCCCACCCTGGCTTACTGCGCAGGGGACATTGAGCTGGGCCAATACCTGTATCTGGGCAAGGGTGAGGATGCCACCGGCGGCAGGAACCGCAATTCCGTGGTGTCAGACGCCATGGAGGCCCTGATTGGCGCGATTTATCTGGACGGTGGTTTTGCTAATGCAAAAGAGTTCATTCATCGTTTTATCTTAAACGACATTGAACACAAGCAGCTCTTTTATGATAGCAAGACTATCTTACAGGAGATGGTGCAGAGCCGCCAGGAGGCGCCCCTGTCCTATGAGATCATCCGTGAGGAAGGGCCGGATCACAATAAATCCTTTGAGGTCTGCGCCAAAATCGGGGATGAGGAGGTGGGCCGCGGCGCGGGACGTACCAAGAAGGCAGCAGAGCAGGTGGCTGCCTATAACGGCATACTGAAGCTTAAGGCACAGGAAGCCGCAGCAGAAGAATAAGCAGGTGGACTATGTATTTAAAAAGTATTGAGATTCAGGGGTTTAAATCCTTTGCCAATAAGCTGGTATTTGAATTCCATAACGGCATCACCGGTATCGTGGGCCCCAACGGCAGCGGAAAGAGCAATGTGGCCGACGCCGTGCGCTGGGTGCTGGGCGAACAGCGCATCAAGCAGCTGCGCGGTGCCAGCATGCAGGACGTCATCTTTGCGGGAACCGAGATGAGAAAGCCCCAGGGTTTTGCCTATGTGGCCATTACCCTGGACAACAGCGATCATCAGCTGGCCATTGACTATGACCAGGTGACGGTATCCCGCCGCCTCTACCGCTCCGGTGAGAGCGAATATATGATAAACGGAAGCGCCTGCAGACTTAAGGATATCAATGAGCTGTTCTATGATACGGGTATCGGCAAAGAGGGATACTCCATCATAGGGCAGGGTCAGATTGACCGAATACTAAGCGGCAAGCCGGAAGAACGCCGGGAGCTTTTTGATGAAGCTGCCGGTATCGTTAAATTTAAGCGCCGCAAGGCCATTGCACAGAAGAAGCTGGAGGATGAGCAGGCCAACCTGGTCCGTGTAAGCGATATCCTCTCTGAGCTGGAGAAACAGGTAGGTCCCCTGGAACGTCAGTCCAGGGCAGCCAGGGAATATCTTCAGTTAAAGGACAGCCTTAAGATTTGCGATGCCAACCTGTTCCTCATGGAGACAGAGGGTACGGGCAGGCAGCTGGAGGAAGTGGAAAAGCGCCATCAGGTTCTCTCCGGCGATATGGAGGACACGGGCAGGGAGTCTGAACGCCTGAAGGCCGGATACGAGGAGCTGGAGCAGACCCTGGCGGACCTGGAGCGCCGCATGGCAGCTGACCGGGATGAGCTGAACCAGGGCACTGTGCTGAAGGGGAATCTGGAAGGCCAGATTAATGTCCTGAAGGAACAGATACATACGGAGGAGATGAACCAGGAGCATCTGGAGCACAGGCGGGACGTGATCAAGGAGGAGCTGGCTGCCAAGAATCAGCAGCTGGCCTCCTATAGAGAAGAACGAAAGGCCATGGGCGACCAGGTTAGGGATGCTGTAAAGCGCCAGGAGGAAGCCGGAGCCCGTCTTGGGGACCAGGACGAGGCCATCCGCCGGCTGGAGGATGCCATTGAAGGGGCAAAGGCAAGTATCATACAGGCCCTCAACGAGAGAGCCTCCCTGACTGCCAGACAGCAGCGGTATGAGACTATGCTGGAGCAGGTGAATTTACGGCGCAGCGAGGTATCCCAAAAGCTTCTCAGATTCAAGAGCGACGAGTCGGTGCAGGACGAGCTTATCGGCAGGGAACGGGCTTTGTTGGACCAGCTGAATGAGGAGCTGGAGAAAAAACAGTTCGCGGCTCAGGAAGCCGAGGACGCCCTTCTTAAGGCTGAGCAGGAATCCCACCGCCTGAACCGGAATTTAAACGATACCCAGCAGGAATACCATATGGCCTACACCAAGCTGGAATCCCTTAAGAACCTGGCGGAACGCTATGACGGCTACGGCAACAGCATCCGCAGGGTCATGGAGGTGCGCGACCGGGTACACGGCATACATGGGGTGGTGGCGGATATCATCACCACCAGCCAGAAGTATGAGACGGCCATCGAGACAGCCCTGGGCGGAAGCATCCAGAACATTGTGACGGATTCAGAGGCAACGGCCAAACAGCTGATTGAATATCTGAAGAAGAATAAATATGGCAGGGCAACCTTCCTGCCGTTAACCAGCATTAACGGCAAACAGACATTTTCCCAGCCGGCCGCCCTGAAGGAGAAAGGGGTTCTGGGGCTGGCCAGTGATCTGGTCCAGGTGGATTCCCGGTATGAAGGCCTAGCCAGGTATCTGTTAGGCCGGGTGGTGGTGGCAGACACCATCGACAATGCCATTGCACTGGCCAGAAAGTATAAATACAGTCTCCGCATCGTCACCCTGGAGGGCGAGCTCTTAAGCGCCGGCGGTTCCATGACGGGCGGCGCCTTTAAGAATTCCAGCAATCTGCTGGGGCGGCGCAGGGAGATTGAGGAGTTAGAGAATACCTGCAGCAAGGCCCTGGTCCAGGTGGAGAAGATTCAAAAGGAGCTGAACCTGGAAGAATCCATGGCCCAGGAGAAAAAGGGAGAACTGGAGAAGCTGCGCGCCGACATGCAGTCCATGGCCATCCGGGAGAATACCATCCGCATGAACATATCCCAGCTGGAGGATAAGAAAGCCGAGATAGCGGAATCATCCACGGATCTGGTGCGCGAGCACGGCCAGCTGGAGGAGCAGGTAAAGGAAATCAATGAGAGCCGCACAGCCCTCACCCAGGACTCCAGGGAGCTGGAGCAGGCGAGCACCCAGGCTAACCAGGAGATCGAGGACAAGACAGTTCTTCTGGAGACCTCCAGAAAAGAGCGGGAGACCTGCGCTGCGGCCTTGTCGGCCCTTCAGATGGAGGCAGCCAACCTGCGCCAGAAACAGGACTTTATCCGCGAAAACGCAGACCGTGTGTCCGGAGAAATAGAGAAGCTTACGGAGGAGTTTGACTCACTGGCCGAAGGCACGGGAAATTCCGAACAGGTGATTGAGGGCAAACGCCGGGAGATTGCCCATCTGGGAGAACTGATTCAGAATGCCATGGTGCATATGAAGGAGCTGGAACAGGTGATGGCTGGCCATGAGTCCGAGAAGGAGGAGATGTCCTCCAGACAGAAGGCGTTTCTGGCAAAGCGGGAGGAACTGACCGCCCGTCTGGCAGAGCTGGACAAGGATATGTTCCGCATCCAGGCCCAGAAGGAAAAGCTGGAGGAAAAACTGGAGGCATCCACGGCCTATATGTGGTCTGAATATGAGATGACTTATTCCACGGCCCTGGAGCTTAAGAGAGAGGAATACCAGTCCGTCCCTGAGGTAAAGAAGCTCATAGACGAATTGAAATCCAGGATAAAGGGACTGGGCAACATCAATGTCAACGCCATCGAGGATTACAAAGAGGTATCGGAGCGCTACGAGTTTATGCGCACCCAGCATGAGGACCTGGTCACTGCCCAGGCTGAGCTGGAGAAAATCATTGAGGAACTGGATACCGGGATGCGGCGCCAGTTTGAAGAAAAGTTCGGTGAAATCCGGGCTGAATTCGACAAGGTCTTTAAGGAATTGTTCGGAGGCGGACGGGGCACACTGGAACTGATGGAGGATGAGGACATCCTGGAGGCAGGCATACAGATCATTGCCCAGCCCCCCGGTAAGAAGCTGCAGAATATGATGCAGCTCTCAGGCGGTGAAAAGGCCCTTACAGCCATTTCCCTGCTGTTTGCCATCCAGAACCTAAAGCCGTCCCCCTTCTGTCTTCTGGATGAGATTGAGGCGGCCCTGGATGATTCCAATGTGGACCGCTTTGCGGGATACCTTCACAAGCTGACCAGGAATACCCAGTTCATTGTCATCACCCACAGAAGAGGCACCATGGTCTCAGCGGACCGCCTCTACGGCATCACCATGCAGGAAAAGGGCGTATCCACGCTGGTCAGCGTGAACCTCATTGCGGATGACCTGGATAAATAGTGCAACTGGATAAATAGTGAAAGTTATGATATGATGATTCATATATATATTTATTGTATATAAGACCTAAATGTAAGACACAAAAAGGAGAATGATTTATGGCAGAGGGAAGGAAGGGCTTTTTCGGGCGCCTGGTAGAGGGCCTGGCCAAGACCCGCAGCAATATCGTGTCAGGGATAGACTCCATTTTCAGTGGTTTTTCCGCCATTGACGATGATTTCTATGAGGAGATAGAGGAGACCCTTATCATGGGAGATTTGGGAATCCAGACCACCATGTCCATTGTGGAGGATTTGCGCAAGAAGGTGAAGGAGCAGCATATCCGGGAACCGGAGGAGTGCAAGGAGCTTTTGATCAACAGCATCAAGGAGCAGATGGACTTAGGGGAAAACGCATACGAATTTGAGCACAGGAAGTCCGTGGTTCTGGTTATCGGCGTCAACGGAGTGGGCAAGACCACGTCTGTGGGCAAGCTGGCCGGACAGCTTAAGGACGACGGGCGCAGGGTCATACTGGCGGCTGCGGATACCTTCCGGGCGGCTGCCATTGAGCAGCTGACCGAATGGGCATCAAGGGCCGGCGTGGAGCTGATTGCGCAGCAGGAGGGATCCGACCCGGCGGCTGTTATCTACGACGCAGTGGCGGCAGCCAAGTCCAGAAAGGCGGACGTGCTTATCTGTGATACGGCCGGAAGGCTCCACAATAAAAAGAACCTGATGGAAGAGCTTAAGAAAATCAACCGCATCATTGACAAGGAGTATCCGGATGCCTATAGAGAGACTCTGGTGGTGTTAGACGGCACCACGGGACAGAATGCCCTGGCCCAGGCCCGTCAGTTCATGGAGGTGGCCGACATCACAGGCATTATCCTGACCAAGCTGGACGGCACAGCCAAAGGAGGCATTGCCGTGGCCATCCAGTCCGAACTGGGAATTCCTGTAAAATATATTGGAATCGGGGAGAAGATAGATGATTTGCAGAAATTCAACGCAGATGACTTTGTCAATGCCCTGTTCCATGTGCAGAAGCAGGCGGAGGAGAATCCATCTTGAATTTAATACATTGACGTGCTATAGTATAGGATAAAAGTAAGGGAAAGAAGGACCAAGATATGGAAGAACTGACACTGGAAAAATTTGAAGAGGCCTCCGAGCTTGTGAAAGATGTGACCACAGAGACAAAGCTGGTATACAGTGAGTATTTCTCTGCCCAGACAGGAAACAAGGTGTTTTTCAAGCCGGAGAACATGCAGTACACGGGCGCCTATAAGGTGAGGGGAGCCTACTATAAGATACACACCCTGACCGAGGAGGAGAAGTCCAAAGGACTGATTACTGCATCAGCCGGCAACCATGCCCAGGGTGTGGCCTACGCAGCCAAGCTGGCCGGCGTAAAGGCAACTGTTGTCATGCCCACCACCACGCCTCTTATGAAGGTGAACCGCACCAAGAGCTACGGCGCCGACGTGGTGCTGGAGGGGGATGTGTTCGATGAGGCCTGCGATCACGCCTATAAGCTGGCGGAGGAGTTCGGATATACCTTTGTACATCCTTTTGACGACCTGGACGTGGCTACGGGACAGGGCACCATTGCCATGGAAATCATCAAGGAGCTTCCCACGGTGGACTATATCCTGGTTCCCATCGGCGGAGGCGGTCTCTGTACCGGCGTTTCCACACTGGCCAAGCTTCTGAACCCGAAGATTAAGGTTATTGGCGTGGAGCCGGCAGGCGCCAACTGCATGCAGGTATCCCTTAAGGAGGGAAAGGTGGTGGGACTTCCCCAGGTGAACACCATTGCGGACGGCACGGCGGTGAAGCGTCCCGGCGAAAAGCTGTTCCCTTACATACAGGAAAATGTGGACAACATCATCACCATTGAGGACAGCGAGCTGATTGTGGCTTTCCTTGACATGGTAGAAAACCACAAGATGGTTGTGGAGAATTCCGGCCTTCTGACCGTGGCGGCCTTAAAGCATCTGAACGTACAGAAAAAGAAGATTGTATCTATCTTAAGCGGCGGCAATATGGATGTCATCACCATGTCCTCCATCGTGCAGCACGGCCTGATTGAGAGGGACCGTGTGTTTACCGTGTCCGTGCTGCTTCCTGACAAGCCGGGAGAGCTGGCCAGGGTATCCGCCCTTCTTGCAAAGGAGCAGGGCAATATCATCAAGCTGGAGCACAACCAGTTCATCAGCATCAACCGAAATGCTGCCGTGGAGCTGCGCATCACCATGGAGGCGTTCGGCACAGAACATAAGAATCAGATTGTATCTGCCCTTACCAGCGCGGGCTACCGTCCCAAGCTTGTAAAATTCAAGGGCACCTACAGTGAGATGTAGGCATCAGGCCAGAATGATACAGGGGGAAACGTTATGCAGCCGGAAGAACATACGGTTACTCATACCATTAACCGTTACCGGAGTTTTCGTTATGAGTTGATTTTAGAGGGGGTAGTGGTGGGAGCCCTGGCAGGCGCCGTGGTGGTAGCCTTCCGCTATCTCATCGGTTCCGCGGATATACTGCTGAACATGATACTGGACTATGGTAAGAGCCATACCTGGTTTGTGCCGGTATGGATTCTGATTCTGGCCGTTGCCGCGTGTGTGGTGTCCCTTCTCCTTAAATGGGATTCCCTGATATCAGGCAGCGGCATTCCCCAGATTGAAGGAGAAATCATCGGGGAAATTGACGAAAAATGGTGGCGTGTGCTGCTTGCCAAACTGGGTGGGGGCATTATATCCCTGGGATGCGGATTGTCCCTGGGACGCGAGGGCCCCAGCATTCAGCTGGGAGCCATGACGGCAAAGGGGTTCTCAAGAGCTGCCAAGCGTGTGAAAACAGAGGAAAAACTTCTGATTACCTGCGGAGCCAGCGCCGGATTGTCGGCCGCCTTCAACGCGCCCATTGCAGGCATACTGTTTTCTTTGGAGGAGGTACATAAGCATTTTTCGCCGGAGCTTCTCCTTTCCTCCATGGCGGCATCCATTACTTCGGATTTTGTATCCAGGAATGTATTCGGCCTTACGCCGGTATTTTCCTTTCACATCACCCATATGATGCCCCTTGGCACCTACGGACATGTGCTGGTTCTGGGCGTGCTCATGGGAGCCATGGGCGTGGTTTATAATACAACCCTGTCCAGGAGCCAGGATTTATACGGAAAAATCCCCTGGGGCACGGTGAAGCTTCTGATTCCCTTTCTGCTGGCAGGTGTGTTTGGGTTTACATACCGCAGCGTGCTGGGCGGAGGCCATGCCCTGGTGGAGGAGCTGTCCACGGGCGAGATGGCGCTTGGGGCACTGTGTCTGCTGCTGCTGGTCAAATTCACCTTCAGCATGATAAGCTTCGGATCCGGAGCGCCGGGAGGCATCTTCCTGCCCCTGCTGGTGATGGGGGCCATCATAGGAAGCATATATTACAATGTGGCCCTTCTTGTCAGTCCCTCTCTGAGCGGCCTGGTGGGGAATTTCATAATCCTGGGTATGGCTGGCTATTTCTCGGCCATTGTGCGGGCGCCGATTACAGGCATCATACTGATTAGTGAGATGACAGGATCCTTTTCCCATCTGCTGACCCTGTCCATGGTTTCACTGGCAGCCTATCTGGTTCCGGATATGGTTCACTGCGCGCCGGTGTACGACCAGCTTCTGCACCGCCTTCTGGCAAAGCAGAACCCGGACAAAAAGGTTACGCTCACAGGGGAAAAGGTGCTGGTGGAAGGTATGATTTACCATGGAAGCCCGGCCGAGGGAAAGAAGGTTTCAGCTATCGCTTGGCCAAGGACCTCTCTGGTAGTGTCCCTTATGCGCGGGGAGGCCGAGTTTGTGCCCAGAGGAGATACCGTGCTCAGGGCAGGTGACAAAATAGTGGTTCTGTGCGACGAGACTTCACAGGGGCAGCTTCACAGGGCGCTGCAGGAATATTGTGAGACGGTGGCTCCCATGCAGAAAGGGCAGTGACCTGTGCATGGACGGATGGAAGGAGGAATTACATGAATCGAATCAAAAGGTTTATGGGCAGAAAGGGTATTCTGCTGGCAATAGCGCTTACGGCCCTGCTGGCCGCAGGATGCGGGAGCAAAAAGGAGCCTGTTAAGACGTCTGAGGCAGAGACATCCGCCCCGGCAGAAACAGCAACAGAGCCGGAAGCCGGGAACCAGGAACTGCCCAATCCCATGGTGGAGGTAGAGGATGTCCTGGCCTTTGAGGCCATAGGCGTCCATATGGTGCTGCCGGAGGGGGCTGAGGATACCAGCTTTTTCATCATCAACCAGGAGGTGGCGGATGCCCAGTTCACTTTGGACGGTGTGGCATACACCTACAGGGCCTCGGATACGGCAGAGGACTTTGCGGGAATTTTCGAGCGATTTAAGGATGAGGCCATTGCACAGAACTATGATTACGGTGAAACCAGCCTGGAGGTCCTGATTAAGACCACGGACAGCGGCGGCCGCCTGGCTTCATGGGAGTGGGGAAGCACCAAGTACACCCTCTATACGGCAGCCCAGGTGGACGATGAAACCATCACGGATCTGACCATGAACCTGGTGGAGCTGAGCCAGTATGAAAAGTAGTTTAAAAGAGGATAGCATATGCTGGAGTTAAAGGATTTTATGCCGGTTAATTTCCTGAAAAAGGAGAAGTTTACAGGAAGCCACAACGGCATGCGTTTTCGTATGGAGAAGCTGGATTTGGAAGGTGAGGACGGCCCCCGCCTGGGTGTTACCATTTGGCCTGAGCCCTATGGCTATGACGCTACTCCGGAAGAAGAAAAGGAACAGCAAATCCTGTCCTTTGACGCGGACGGCATAGCAAAGGGAGTGGACTGGCTGAACGAGCAGTTTGAAGGCCAGAAAGCCAGATGGAAGGCTGTGAGCCGGGGTTAAAAATAAATCTGATTAGTCATTGACTTTTCGTAAAGTGTAAACTATAATAAGCCACATAAAGAAAAGCGCCGGTGCTTAGACATCCGGCGCTTTCTCTATTTTCTGCGCAGATAACAGATACACAAAGAGGTGTATTGCCGCAGCCAGGTACCGGCGGGCAATGCACCTCTTTTTGCGTATTCCCCCATGAATGCGCATCCCCAACAAAAATAAAACCTCAAGGAGGAATGTATGATGGAATTTTCAGCGGTAAACACAATTTGGGTCCTGTTAGGCGCGGCCCTGGTTTTCTTCATGCAGGCAGGCTTTGCCATGGTGGAAACCGGTTTTACAAGAGCAAAGAACGCAGGCAACATTATCATGAAGAACCTGATGGATTTTGCCATTGGTACCCCTTTGTTCTGGCTTACAGGCTTTGGCATCATGTTCGGAGGAGCGGGGGCTTTTATTGGAGGTTTTGATCCGCTGGTGCGGGGAGATTATTCCGGAATCCTTCCGGCCGGCGTCCCCCTTCCCGCCTATCTGATTTTCCAGACTGTGTTCTGTGCCACGGCAGCAACCATCGTATCGGGTGCCATGGCGGAGCGCACCAAATTTATTTCTTACTGTATCTACAGCGCTGTTATCAGCGCAGTGGTTTATCCTGTGTCGGGACACTGGATTTGGGGCGGCGGTTGGCTGGCCCGGATGGGATTTCACGATTTCGCGGGATCCACAGCCGTCCATATGTGCGGCGGGGCTGCGGCCCTGATTGGAGCCAGGATACTGGGACCGCGTATCGGAAAGTACACTGAGGACGGAAAGCCAAACGCGATTCTGGGCCACAGCCTTACCCTTGGCGCCCTTGGCGTGTTCATCCTGTGGTTCTGCTGGTTCGGTTTTAACGGATGCTCCACCGTAGCCATGGACAGTGACGCGGCCGTATACTCTGCCGGCAATATCTTTGTAACCACCAACCTGGCGGCTGCCACAGCCACCGTAGCCACCATGATTATCACCTGGCTGCGCTATAGAAAGCCGGACATCTCCATGACATTGAATGGTTCCCTGGCCGGTCTGGTGGCAATCACAGCCGGCTGTGACATGGTCAGCCCGGCGGGCGCGTTTTTTATCGGACTCATAGCAGCCTTTGTGGTGGTATTCGGCATTGAATTCATTGATAAGGTGTGTAAAATAGACGATCCGGTAGGTGCCATCGGGGTCCATGGCATGTGCGGGGCCGCAGGCACCCTTCTCACCGGCGTCTTTGCGGTGGATGGAGGCCTTGCATACGGAGGCGGTTTCTCCTTCCTGGGAATACAGCTTTTAGGTGTTGTTTCCGTTATCCTTTGGGTAAGCGTGACCATGATTATCACCTTTCATGTGCTGAAGCATACCATTGGTCTCAGGGCCAGCGAAGAGGAGGAGACAAAGGGACTGGATGTAACGGAACACAATCTGGCCAGCTCCTATGCGGATTTCATGCCAATGGTATTTATGGGAAAAGCAAAGGAAGGAGCAGCAGATACCGGTGTCTCTGTTGAAAAGGCAGTTCCGGTGGAGCATTACCCTTCGGCAAAGCCGGTATCCGCCAATGTCAAGCTGTCCAAGGTGGTGGTGATATTCAACCAGGCCAGGTTCACCGCCCTTAAGGATGCGCTGACGGAGCTGGGAGTTACCGGTATGACCATCACGCAGGTCATGGGCTGCGGAACGCAAAATGGCCATGTAAATTACTACCGCGGCATAAAAGTGGAGGAAGCAGCCCTTCTTCCGAAGATGAAGCTGGAAGTGGTGGTGAGTAAGGTTCCGGTGGAGGATGTATTAGAGACAGCCAGGAAAGCTCTTTACACAGGCAATATCGGAGACGGGAAGATTTTTGTGTACGAAGTGGAAAATGTAGTGAAGGTCCGTACCGGAGAACAGGGGTATGACGCGCTCCAGGGAGAGTAAAAGATCAGAAATTATAATCTGAGATGAAATAGTAGATAAATATGGCATTGAATATGAATTATGGTATTCAATGCTATATTTTTTATGTGCCTTCTGCTATAATATAACAGAATCAGGTACGGATACAGGGGGAGCAGGAATGAAGGGAAAAGGCAGCAGGTGCAGCATCCGGAATGTGGTTACGTTTGCAGGAGCTTTTATTGCCTGGATTATCGGTTCAGGCTTTGCTACGGGTCAGGAGATACTTCAGTTCTTTACCAGTTACGGATACTACAGTTATGGTGTGGTGCTGCTGAATCTCCTTGGCTTTTTATTTTTGGGCCAGGTATTGCTTACCACGGGATATGCCCACAGGGAAGAGGTGAATTTCAATCACTTCACTTTTTTCTGCGGAAAAAATGTGGGAAGGTTTTATTCATGGCTGATTCCGGTCACGCTGCTCATGATTATGGCTGTGCTGATTTCAGGAGCAGGGGCCACGATTTCAGAGTATTACGGGATAAACAGATATCTGGGTTCCATGATAATGGCTGTCATGGTCCTGTGTGCATATCTGACCGGATTTGAAAAAATGGTACGTATTGTATCCACCATCGGACCTGTCATAATCGCGTTCACCCTGATGGTGGGGCTGACAACCGTAATCCGCGGCGCCGCAAATCTCTCCCATATCCGCCAGTATGAGACCGTGCTGGGGGCGTCACGGTCTGCGCCAAACTGGCTTATCAGCTCTGTCCTTTACATATCCCTGAACTTTCTCAGCGGCAGCACCTACTTTACGGCTCTGGGGATGACGGCCCGCAGCAGGAAGGAAGCCAAATGGGGGGCTGTATGGGGCGCCATAACTATGATACTGGCCATTGCCATCATGAATACCGCCATCCTGCTCCACTCAAAGGATGCAGCGTCCCTGGCGATTCCCACTCTGTATCTGGCCAGACATATTTCCAATGTGCTGGGCGCTGTTTTTTCCGTTGTCCTTGTCCTGGGTATGTTTTCCTCCTGCTCCACCATGATGTGGACGGTCTGCAGCCGTTTCTCATTCTCTGCGCCCGGCAGAAACAGGATGGCCGCAGCTGCGGTGGCTGTATTTGCGTTCCTGCTGGGAATGCTGCCATTCAGCCGCTTAATCAATGTATTTTATCCCTTTGTGGGATATATGGGACTGATTTATATAGGATGCGTGGCCTGTAAAGGGCTGCGGCCGCTAAAAACATACAAGAAGGGGAACAGGGATGGGGAGATTTCTGAAACATGAGTTGTCAGGCTGGAAGGCCTGGGAGATTATATGGCTGGCAGCTGCCTGCACCGTCATCACGGCCCTGTCCGTACACTGGGGTGACGACGCCCTGGGCATTACCATGGCCCTCACCGGTGTGCTCTGCGTCATACTGACCGGAAAGGGCAAGATGAGCTGCTATCTGTTCGGACTGGTGAATACGGTTCTCTATGCCTGGATTGCATTTGAGGCCAGATATTACGGAGAAGTCATGCTGAATGCCTGCTACTATGTCCCTATGCAGTTTGTGGGATGGTTCATGTGGAAAAAACACATGGACGGTAAGACAAAGGAAGTGGAGAAAACCAGGCTTACCGTTTCAAGACAGATACTACTTCTGGTTTTGTCCGCTGTCTCCATCTACGGCTACGGGCTGGTATTGAAACGATTGGGCGGAAACCTCCCCTTTATCGACAGCATGAGCACCTGCCTGTCCGTGCTGGCCATGCTTCTCAGCGTCAGGCGCCTTATGGAGCAGTGGATAGTATGGATTGTGGTGGATGTGGTGACTGTATTCATGTGGTTTGCGGATTATCAGAAGGGCGGGACCGATATTGCCACCCTGCTGATGTGGTGCATCTATCTGTTAAACGCCATGTTTATGTTTGTAAAATGGTTCAGGGAAAGCGGGGAACATGTCAATGAAGTATAAGACGGGAATGTTCGGGGGATCCTTTGACCCCCTGCACACAGGACATATCCACGATATCATCCGGGCAGCCGCCATGTGCAGGGAGCTCTATGTGGTTATCAGCTGGTGCCGGGGACGGGAGTCCACCTCAAAGGAGATGCGCTACCGGTGGATTTTAAACAGTACCAGACATCTTCCCAATGTAATGATACGGATGGTGGAGGACCAGGCCCTTACCAAGGAGGAATATGATACGCCGGGTTACTGGGAACAGGGGGCCAGGGATATAAAGGCAGTCATAGGAAAGCCTATTGACGCTGTGTTCTGCGGGACAGATTATCTGGGAACAGGCCGGTTCGAGGCTCTGTACGGACCTGAGAGCCAGGTGATTTACTTTGACCGGAGCGAGGTGCCGGTGTGCTCCACGGACATCCGCGCCTGGGCGCTGGGACACTGGGATTACATTCCCTCAGTGTGCCGGGATTACTATGCCCGGCGCGTGCTGGTTCTGGGGAGCGAGAGCACGGGAAAGAGCACCCTGGTCCGGAATCTGGCCCTGGCCTATAATACCAACTATGTCAGTGAGGCCGGCCGGGATACCTGCGATTATGCGGGCGGGGAAGATTTGATGATAGCGGAGGATCTGTACGAAAACCTGCTGCGCCAGAAAATCAATGTGATGGAGGCTGCCAAACACAGCAACCGAATCCTGTTTGTGGACACAGACGCCGTAACCACTTTGTTTTACAGTCATTTTCTTTTAGGGGATAAGCAAAAGGAGTTAACGGTGTGTACGAAGCTGGCTGAAGCCATTCATGAGACAGACCGCTGGGATCTTGTGCTGTTTCTGGAACCGGATGTGGAATTTATCCAGGACGGGACACGCAATGAAAAGATACGGCAGGACAGGGAGGGATGCAGCCTTCGGATTAAAGAACTGTTAGACCGGTACAGGGTGGAGTACCACTGTATCGGAGGCACATATCTGGAGCGTTTCAACCGTGCAAAGGAACTGATACAGGAACAAATCGGACTGGTCACAGTGTGGTGACATCTGGGAGAGGAACGCAAAAATGCATGAAGTAAAAGCCAAATCCATATTGTCGGCCAGGAATGGGATGAATCTCTACCGGGGGTGCAGCCACGGATGCATTTACTGTGATTCCAGAAGCACCTGCTACGGCATGGACCATGCATTTGAAGACATTGAGGTAAAAATAAACGGCCCGGAGCTGCTGGAGCAGGCCTTAAAACGCAGGAGAAAGCGGTGTATGATTGGCACAGGGGCCATGTGCGACCCATATATGCCGGCGGAACGCAGCCTGGGGCTTACCAGGAAATGTCTGGAAATCATTGAACATTATGGGTTCGGAGTCTCTATATTGACGAAATCAGACCTGATTCTGCGGGACCTGGACCTGCTTAAGCGAATCAACCAAAAGACAAGGTGCGTGGTCCAGATGACCCTGACCACCTGCGACGAAGACCAGTGCAGGATAATTGAACCCCATGTATGCACCACCAGCCGCAGGGCCCAGGTGCTGGAGATCATGCGGGATGAGGGGATTCCCGCCATTATCTGGATGTGTCCCATCCTTCCCTTCATCAACGACACCGAGGAAAACATTCAGGGTATCATCGAGTACGGGGAGAGGGCCAGGGTCCACGGCATCCTGGCCTTTGACATTGGAGTGACCTTAAGGGATGGAGACAGACAATATTTTTACAGCAGGCTGGATGAACATTATCCGGGCCTGAAAAAACAGTACATGGATATGTACGGAAATGCCTATGAGGTGGGAAGCCCCCGCAAAAAAGAGCTTATATTCCGTATTAAATGAAGTTCTGAATGCCAAACGTGCTATTACAA
>OGZT01001018.1_pt1 | contig 20797 bp, 17 predicted proteins | sample 1576891 | NCBI WGS metagenome assembly OGZT01 (sample SAMEA3541521, study PRJEB24748) | human gut metagenome | biome: human gut; feature: human-associated habitat; material: faeces | place: China | collected 2012 | reverse complement strand
TAGAGTTAGGGAGGAGTTATGAATTCTTGAAATTTTTATAAAGTGAATGACAATTCATCCAAGCAGGGTGTAGAATAGTAAAATAATGGCTGAATAGTGATTGGAAAAGGAGAGAAGGCATGCTTCAGATACAACATATTTGCAAGGAATATCGAACAGGTAATCTGATACAGAAAGCATTGGATGATGTCAGTCTGAATCTCAGAGATAATGAATTTGTTGCTATTCTGGGACCGAGTGGTTCGGGAAAGACAACGCTTTTGAATATCATTGGCGGTCTGGATCGGTATGATAGCGGAGACCTGATCATCAATGGAATATCAACGAAGAAATATAAGGACAGAGATTGGGATTCTTATCGTAATCATACGATTGGATTTGTTTTCCAGAGTTATAATCTGATTCCGCATCAGACTGTTCTGGCAAATGTTGAACTGGCACTTACGATTTCGGGGATTGGCAAGTCCGAGAGAAGGAAACGTGCGACAGAAGCGCTTGAAAAGGTTGGACTAGGTGCGCAGATTCACAAGCGACCAAGTCAGATGTCCGGGGGACAGATGCAGCGTGTTGCGATTGCCCGGGCATTAGTGAATGATCCGGATATCCTGCTTGCAGATGAACCGACAGGTGCACTGGACAGTGACACAAGTGTGCAGGTCATGGATCTTCTTCAGGAAGTAGCGAAGGACCGCCTGGTGGTTATGGTTACACATAATCCAGAGCTTGCGGAGCAGTATGCGACAAGAATCGTTACATTAAAAGATGGTGTGATCCGTTCAGATACAGATCCGTTTGAAGTAGATGAAACGACGATGGGAGTGGCAGAACACAGGAATATGGGAAAATCCTCGATGTCATTTCTGACAGCATTAGCTTTGAGCTTTAACAATCTGAAGACAAAGAAGGCACGAACGCTTCTGACTTCATTTGCAGGCTCAATCGGAATTATCGGAATTGCATTAATTCTGTCTCTATCTACAGGTGTGAATCAATATATTCAGAACGTAGAGGAAGAGACGCTTTCAGAATATCCTCTACAGATACAAAGTACAGGCTTTGATCTGACATCCATGATGGTCGGGATGGACAGTGCTTCTGCGGACGATAAAAAAACAGACAAAGAGAAGTCAGATACAAAGAAAAAGTCAAAGGATCAGGTTAAAGTAATTCAGATGGTGACGAATATGTTTTCCACAATGGATTCAAATGACCTTGGTGCTTTGAAGAAGTATCTTGATACTGGCAAGAGTGGAGTGGAACAATATACGAATGCTATAGAATATAAGTACAGCGTTTCTCCGCAGATTTATAAAGAAAATAAAGACAGTATCCGTCAGGTGAATCCAGATCAATCCTTTTCAGCTATGGGATTGGGTTCTTCTATAAGTACAAATAGTATGATGTCATCTATGATGAGTACAGATGTTTTTTATGAGATGCCGGAGAGCAGTAAACTTTATGAAAATCAGTATGAAGTGGAAAAGGGTCATTGGCCAGAGAGATATAATGAATGTGTTGTGGTTCTGACTTCGAATGGCGGAATGAGTGATTTTATGCTTTATACATTGGGACTTCGTGATCCGCTGGAGCTTGATGAGATGATCCAGTCATTTATGAAAGAGGAAAATGTTACTACACCGGATGATCTGGGAACCTATTCTTATGATGATATTATCGGAACAAAGTTCAAGCTTGTGAACAGTTCGGATTATTATGAGTATGACAGTCAGTATCAGGTCTGGAAAGATAAGACGGATAATGAAGATTATATGAAATCACTTGTAGCGAATGGGGAAGATCTTACCGTGGTTGGAATTGTGAAACCCGCTGAAGATGCGAAAGCCTCCTCTCTGAGTCCGGGAATTGCATATCCGACATCATTGACGAAACATGTGGCAGAACAGGCAGCAAAAAGTGAGATTGTGAAACAGCAGCTGGCAAATCCGGATGTTAATGTATTTACAAATAAAAAATTCGGAGAGAAAGACAGTGAAAATGGATTCGCCATGGATTCTTTATTTACGGTTGACGAAGCAGCACTACAGAAAGCATTTGGATTTGACGCAAGTGCGATGAACAATTTAGGAAATTCTCTGGATTTTGGGAATTCGTTAAATCTCAGTGAATCTATGAATTTGTCAAAAGCATTTCAGACAGGAAGTAATACGCTGGATCTGTCGGGACTTGTGAATCCAGATTCTCTGAACTTAGATCTTTCCGGAATGCCGCAGATGAATCTGGGAGAGATCGTTTCGAATCTGGATCTGAAGGTATCACCGGATGGTATGAAACAGATGGCTTGTGGACTGCTGACGGGATATCAGGAGTATGCAAAGACACATCCAGAGGCAGATTATTCAGGTCTTGGAGAGGATTTTACAGCATTTCTTAAGACAGATGCAGCAAAAAAGATTATTTCTGACAATATAAAAGATATCATGAAATCAAGCGGAATGGTGACGATTACAACTGAGAAAATACAGGAATTGATCAAAAATATTATGGCCGGATACGAACAGTATATTACGGAAAAAGGATATACAGATCCGGATCAATTCGATGAATATTTGATGGAATATCTTCAGACGGATGAAGCGAAGAAAATAATTTCAGATTGGATGTCAGAAGTTATACCGGAAGATCCGAAGATTGAGATAACACCGGAACAGCTTGAGAAACTATCAGATGACCTTGTGAAAGGCTATTTGGCATATGCTTCAGAGAATGGTCTTCCGGATCCGTCTAAGATGGGAGAACATTTCATGGCTTATCTGCAAACAGATGATGGAAAGAAGCAGTTTCAGGAAGGTCTGTCAGCAATGATCGATATGGATCAGCTGGAAAGCCAGGTGTCAAAAATTATCGGAAATTATATGAATCAGGCAATGGGGACTCTGGGAGACTCCATTGGTCAGGCACTTGAGACACAGGTGTCCTCTGCAATGACACAGATTATCGGTCAGATGACAACAGAGCTTGAATCTGCAATGAAGCAGATGATGACCAACGTAGGAACGCAGCTTCAGAACACCCTCGGAAATGCAATGCAGATTGATCCGGCAGCATTTGCAGATGCATTTCAGATGAATATGACGGAAGATGACCTGGCGGAGCTTATGATGTCAATGAGTGGGAAAGGCTTGGCTTCTTATGATAGTAATCTGCAGAAACTGGGATATGTAGATTTTGCAATCCCGTCTGCTATTAACATTTATCCAAAGGATTTTGAAGGAAAGGAACAAGTAGTAAAGATTCTGGACGATTATAATAGCAGGATGGAGGCAGAAGGGAAGGATGAGCAGGTCATTACTTATACCGATGTAGTTGGAACTTTAATGTCCTCTGTCACAACAATCGTAGATACGATCAGTTATGTGTTGATTGCATTTGTAGCGATTTCTCTTGTGGTATCTTCCATTATGATTGGTGTTATTACCTACATCAGTGTGCTTGAGAGGAAGAAGGAAATTGGAATATTAAGAGCAATCGGTGCGTCAAAGCGAAATGTATCACAGGTATTTAATGCAGAGACATTTATTATCGGACTTTGTGCAGGACTGATCGGAATCGGACTGACTTTATTACTTCTGATTCCGGGAAATGCGATTATTCACAATGTGGCAGATAATGCGAAGGTAAATGCAGTTCTGCCGATTGTTCCGGCAATCATACTGATTTTATTAAGTGTTGTCCTTACATTACTTGGTGGATTGATCCCATCCAAGAAAGCAGCAAAGAGTGATCCTGTGACAGCACTTCGTACAGAGTAGGGCACGGGTGAGAAGAATGGAAAATTTAGTTTTTAGTCTGAATGCAACCGTACCAATCTTTTTGATGATGGTACTGGGAATGCTGTTCAAAAAGCTTGGCTGGATGGATGAAGAGTTTGCAGCAAAGATGAATAAATTTGTCTTTCTGATTCCATTGCCGGTATTGTTGTTTGGTGATCTGGCAAAAGTTGATTTTAAAGAAGTGTGGAATATCAGGTTTGTGATTTTCTGCTTTGTAGTAACATTTATCTGCATTACAATTGCTGCGCTGGTATCTTGCATCTGGAAAGACCGTTCCATCCAGGGTGAATTTATTCAGGCTTCGTACCGGAGCAGCGCAGCACTTCTTGGGATTGCATTTATCCAGAATATTTATGGAAATGCAGGGATGGCGCCACTTATGATCATAGGAAGTGTACCACTTTATAATGTGATGGCGGTTATCGTGTTGTCCTTTTTCCATCCGGAACGAAAGGCAATTGATAAAGCTGTATGGATGAAAACGTTAAAGGGGATCGTGACCAATCCAATCATCATTGGAATCGTGGCTGGTCTGATCTGGTCAGCCTGCAAGATTCCAATGCCGGCAATTCTTAATAAAACGGTGACAAGTATTGGAGGAATGTCTACACCAATGGGGCTGATGGCAATGGGAGCTACCTTTGATTTTAGGAAAGCACTTGGAAAGATCAAACCGGCTGTGACAGCAACAATTATGAAGTTGATCGTATTTGTGGCAATTTTTCTTCCGATTGCTGTAAAACTGGGATTCCGTCAGGAAGAACTGATTGCAATCCTTGTAATGCTTGGATCCGCAACAACAGTAAGCAGTTTTGTTATGGCAAAGAATATGGGACATGAAGGAGTTCTATCATCAAGTGTAGTGATGCTGACAACATTGTTCAGTGCATTCACGTTGACAGGATGGCTGTATGTGCTGAAAGCGTTTCAGTTGGTATAGGAATAGGAAATTCACATTTTGTTGCGATGGAGGATAAAAATGGCTGTTGGTCGCACATAGTACGAACAATAACAAAAAATGTTGAAAAATGGGGGTGTTGTGGGAAAAAGTTCTTGCAACGTCCCTTGTTTTATGCTATACTACGAACGTTGCTAAAAAACACGTATGTGGATTCCTTCCAAGGTGCCTAAGTCGAGACAGGAGTTTCGTCCGGTTGCGAAGGAGAGTAAAACATACGGAAGAAAAAAACCAAATGGAGGAGAATAACATGAGCGTTATTTCAATGAAGCAGTTATTGGAAGCAGGTGTTCATTTTGGACATCAGACAAGAAGATGGAACCCTAAGATGGCTCCATACATCTACACAGAGAGAAATGGTATCTACATCATCGACCTGCAGAAATCTGTAGGAATGGTTGACGATGCATATAAGGCTGTTTCTGACATCGCTGCAGAAGGCGGTACAGTTCTTTTCGTAGGAACAAAGAAACAGGCACAGGATGCAATCAAAGCTGAGGCTGAGCGTTGCGGAATGTATTATGTAAACGAGAGATGGCTTGGAGGAATGCTTACAAACTTCAAGACAATCCAGAGCCGTATCAAACGTCTGAAAGACATCGAGAGAATGGCAGAAGATGGAACATTCGAAGTACTTCCGAAGAAAGAAGTTATCGAACTGAAAAAAGAGTGGACAAAGCTTGAGAAGAACCTTGGCGGAATCAAAGACATGAAGAAACTGCCAGACGCTATCTTCATCGTAGATCCTAAGAAAGAAAGAATCTGTGTACAGGAAGCACACACACTCGGAATTCCGCTGATCGGTATCTGTGATACAAACTGTGATCCAGAAGAACTGGATTACGTAATCCCAGGTAATGATGATGCAATCAGAGCTGTAAAACTGATCGTTTCTAAGATGGCAGACGCTGTTATCGAAGCAAACCAGGGTGCAGCTGAGGATGAGTATTACGAGGAGGCTGCAGAAGCAGCTGAAGCTGAAGAGGCTGTAGAAGAGTAATATCAGTTCTTGATATGAAAGAAAATGCTTCAGCCTGATTATCAGGTTGAAGCATTTTACTTTATAGAAATAGTTCTATAGAGAAAAGCATATGTTACTGCTTACAGTGACACACACATTATGAATAATGGAGGAAAATTATCATGGCAATCACAGCAGGAATGGTAAAAGAGTTAAGAGAAATGACAGGCGCTGGAATGATGGACTGTAAAAAAGCGCTTGCTGAGACAAACGGAGATATGGACGCAGCTGTAGAGTTCCTTAGAAAGAACGGACAGGCTAAAGCTGAGAAAAAAGCTGGAAGAATCGCTGCAGAAGGTATCGTTAAGACAGTTGTTAAAGATGACAAAGTTGCTGCAATCGTAGAAGTAAACTCTGAGACAGACTTCGTTGCAAAGAACGACGAGTTCCAGGGATTCGTAGAAGCAGTTGCTAACCAGGTAGTAGATTCAGAAGCAGCTGATCTTGATGCATTTATGGCAGAGGCTTGGGAAGCTGATACAACAAAGACTGTAAAAGATGCTCTCGTAGAGAAGATCGCAGTTATCGGAGAGAACCTGAACATCAGAAGATTCGAGAAAGTTGCAGCAGACAACGGTGTGGTTGTTCCTTACATCCACGGTGGCGGACGTATCGGTGTTCTTGTTGTTGCTGATACAGATGTTGTTAATGACGAGATCAAAGCAGCACTGAAGAACGTAGCTATGCAGGTAGCAGCTATGTCTCCGAAGTATGTATCCCGTGAGGAAGTATCTCAGGATTACCTTGATCACGAGAAAGAGATCCTTCTTGCTCAGGCTAAGAAAGAGAACCCGGAGAAACCGGAAAACATCATCGAGAAGATGATCATCGGACGTCTGAACAAAGAGCTCAAAGAGATCTGTCTGCTTGATCAGGTATACGTTCAGGACAGCGACCTTACAGTAGGAAAATACGTTGATAAGGTAGCAAAAGAGAACGGTGCAAACGTTAAAGTTACAAAATTCGTTCGTTTCGAGACTGGTGAAGGAATCGAAAAGAAAGTTGACGACTTCGCAGCAGAAGTTGCAGCTCAGGCTGGAATGTAATCGTCTAGCACAAGCACGGCGTATATAAAAAGAAATCCTCGACACAAGTTTACTTGTGATCGAGGATTTCTTTTTATATGCATCGTGCGACGCACGTATAGCGAGATGAAGCGAAGCGGAATCGAGCTAAACGTGCTTGTGCGGATGTCTTGATGCACCTACAGTGCACAAAAAAACAGAACAAACATTCGACTTAGCTATGTACTTTTTTTCTACTGAATGATATACTATACAAGTAACAACACTAAGAAAATAATTACTATTTTTAAAATATCAATGCTAAATTAGATCGGTTCAGTTATATGGCGAGCTTAAGGGATTCTTCTCTGATAACGCAGTGGAATATTGTCATTAGCGAAATTATAATAAGTAAATGTAAACAATAGAAGTTAAAATGATATGTTTTATAAGTAGATAAAATAAGAGGATAAATAAATGAATCAAGAACATGAAATTGTTTTATATCAAGTGGAAGATACTAATATTTATGTGAATGTAATGTTTAAGGAAGATACTTTTTGGATGACACAAAAAGCAATGGCAGATTTATTTGAATGTACAACAGATAATATTTCCTTGCATTTAAAAAATATTTATAAGGAAGAAGAATTAGATGAAAATCGAACTACCGAGTTTTTCTCGGTAGTTCAAAATGAGGGACAACGTAACGTTAAAAGAAAAGTAAAATGTTATAATTTGGATGCAATTATAGCTGTTGGATATCGAGTAAATTCTAAGAAAGCTACACGCTTTCGGCAGTGGTCTACTAAAACATTAAAAGAATATATTACAAAAGGGTTTGTGTTGAATGATGATATGCTTAAAAATGGCAGACCTTTTGGAAAAGACTATTTTGATGAATTACTTGAACGCATTCGTGAAATCAGAGCCAGTGAACGCAGAGCCTATCAGAAAATTACGGATGTATTTGAACAGTGCAGTTATGATTATGATAAAAATAGTGAGATAACAAAAGCATTTTATGCATTTGTCCAAAATAAGCTTCACTTTGCTGTTACCGGAAAGACTGCGGCAGAATTGATATATGAACGTGCTGATTCGGAAAAACCAGCAATGGGTTTGACTACATGGAAAGATTCTCCGGATGGGAAAATTTTAAAACGAGATATTGGAATAGCAAAAAATTATTTGAATGAAAAAGAATTATCGCGATTGAATAGACTTGTGACAATGTTTATTGATTATGCAGAATTAATGGCTGAAGATGAGATATTAATGAGCATGCAAGACTGGGTTGATCAAACAAATCAGTTTTTATTGAATAATAGGCGAAAGGTATTGAATGGAAAAGGGAAAATTTCTCGTGATGTAGCTATGCAAAAAGCTGAGAAGGAATATGAAGTATTTAGAGTTAAACAGGATAGAGAATATGTTTCTGAATTTGATCGGGAAGTAGAGAAATATCTTAAAGGTTAGGAAAAAAGAATGTTGTCCAGAAGTAGAAAATATAAAGGAGAGAATCTATAATGGATCATTTTGAATTAGTATCACAATATAGCTCGACTGGTGATCAGCCACAGGCAATCAAAGAACTGGTCGAAGGATTTAAAGAAGGAAACCAGTGTCAGACGTTGCTTGGCGTTACTGGATCTGGTAAGACATTTACCATGGCGAATGTCATTCAACAGATGAATAAACCGACATTGATTATTGCACACAATAAAACACTTGCGGCTCAGTTATATGGCGAGTTTAAAGAATTCTTCCCGGAAAACGCAGTCGAATACTTTGTCTCTTAGGACAAGATGATCACAAAATGGGTAATATTTTGTAGTGAGTGGGTGGTTGAACATCCAGATGTTGTGGATGCGGTAGTGACAGGAGAATAGGTGAAAAGCGGGTGGATGAAGAGGTTTTGTGACTTTTTATGGTAGATTAGGAAGGGGGATTGTAACCATGCAAAAAGAAAAAAAATTTGAAAAAATAAAAAAATTACTTCATCAATTTAAAATGAGAAAAGTAAGATTTGAAGAAATAACTTATATAAAAGTAAAAAATATTGATGATTATATAGATTTAAGAAATAGTATTGAAAAATGTTTTATAGATAAAAAAGGATTTAATATAAATAAATTAATTGAATACAAGATAAAAATAAAAAATGCTATTGAGGAACAAGAAAATAAAAAAGAAATGATATCGTCATTTGCATTTCCCATTTGCATTATATTGCCGAGTGCATTGGCTGGATTATTAGGAGCTAAGGACTTAAATGATTTTTCGTTAGCATGGGCTGTGTTTGATGTAGTAGGATATATTTTTCTATTTGGTATGTTAATCTGTTGGATAAATGAGTATATCTTAGGGAAAAATAGAGATACTTTAGTGTTTCTTGACACGATAGATAGAATTTTACAATATATGGGAGAACATATAGATCTATATGAACACCGAAAATTAGAATAGTGGTAAGATGGCTTATTCATGATAATGTCAAAAATATGTAATATTGTACATAACTGATTGGTTCACCAAGAATCAGTCGGTTTTTTCATACCCATTTTTATACATAGCCAGTCCCGTAAAAAGGATTGGCTATTAAATTTTTCAAGGAAGGAGGAAACTATATGATCAAGTGTAAAGTGATTGCTCTTGCAAATCAGAAGGGAGGTACTGCCAAGACCACAACAACTTTAAATCTGGGAATCGGTCTTGCAAAGCAGGGGCAAAAAGTATTATTAGTCGATGCTGATCCACAGGGGGATCTGACCACAGCATTAGGATGGACTGATGCAGACAATCTTCCGGTTACATTGGCAACACAGATGCAGAAGATTTTACAGGATGAACCATTTGTATATAATGAAGGAATTTTGCATCATGAAGAGGGTGTAGATATTATTCCAACAAATATTGAATTGTCTGGTATGGAAATCTCACTGGTCAATGCGATGAGCAGAGAGCAGACATTAAAGTTGTATCTGTCAGATTTGAAAAAGGATTATGATTATATCTTGATTGATTGTATGCCGAGTTTAGGAATGCTGACCATCAATGCATTGGCTGCGGCAGACAGTGTGATTGTTCCGGTACAGGCCCAATACTTGCCACTAAAGGGTATGACACAGCTTATGAAAACAATCGGTAAGGTGCAAAGACAACTCAACCCAGAGTTGAAAATCGATGGAGCTTTGCTAACATTAGCAGATATGCGGACAAGACTTGCCAGAGCAACAGCATATAATCTAAACGCAACATATGGGCAGCATATCCGAATTTTTAAGACGGTTATCCCAGTGGCGACCACAGCGGCAGAAAGCAGTGCAGCAGGAAAGAGTATTTATACCTATGACAAAGATGGAACTGTAGCACAGGCATATGCAGAATTTACGAGGGAGGTGATGCAGTGTGGCGAGAGGCAGAGAAATAAACATGAATCTTCCCTCGGCAGATGATCTGTTTACGACACAGGAAGAAAGAGAACAAAAGAACCAAGAATATGTCAAAGAGATTTCCATTTATGAGATTACGGATTTCCCGGATCATCCATTTAAAGTAAAGATGGATGATAAGATGCTGGAAACAATCGAGAGTGTTCGAGACCATGGTGTATTAGTTCCGGCACTTGTCCGAGAAAAATCGACAGGTGGATATGAAATGATTTCCGGTCATCGCAGAAAAATGGCATGTGAACTGGTGGGAAAAGATAAAATTCCTTGTATTGTAAGGAATCTGACAGATGATGAAGCGATTGTGGTCATGGTTGACAGTAATCTCCAGCGAGAAAAAATTCTACCATCCGAAAAAGCATTTGCCTATAAGATGAAGTTGGAGGCTATGAAAAGACAACAAGGTTATCGCTCTGATTTAACTTCTGCAACACCGTTGCAGAAGTTAGGCAAAAAATCATCTAGAGAATTATTAGCCGAGCAAGTAGGAGAAAGCCATGAGCAAATCAGAAAATATATCCGTCTGACTAATTTAATTCCTGAAATCTTAGAAAAGGTTGATGACGGTAAGATTGGTATGAATCCGGCAGTAGCACTTTCCTATCTGTCAAAAAAAGAACAGGAGCTGTTGCATGATGCGATGGAATCGGAGGCTTGTACACCAAGTTATGATCAGGCAATCCAAATGAGGAATCTTTCCAAAGAGGGGAAATTGACTGAGGATATTATCATGGTCATCATGTCACAGGAAAAACCCAATCAGGTAGAACAATGGAAAATCCCGAAGAGTAAGTTGAAAAAATATTTTCCGTCCGGGACTTCGCAGGAAAAGATTGAGGAGACCATTATCAAAGCATTGGAACTGTACCAAAAACGGGAAAAGACCAGAGAACGATAGGCAAATTTGACACCAAGGGGAAAGTCTATCCTCAGACAGGTATCGAGAAAGCAGAAATTTTCTGTTTTCCCCTCCCCACACCCTACCCCTTTGGTTTACCAGCAGATTACCAGCCGAAAAGACAATAAGGAGCCGGAAGCCATCTTCTCTTTCGGCAGATGGAATATTCCAGTCCCATATGGCAGCAGAAAATGAACAGAGTACAGCAACAATCGGCGTTCCCAAGGGACGTCTTTTTTAATGCACAAATTGATACGAGAAGAAAGGAATTGTAGAAAATGAGAAAGATATGGAAACGAGTGTGTACAGGGATTCTTGCCCTGGCCACAGTGATAACCGCATTGCCGATCACATCGGTTCATGCAGCAGAGACACAGTACTGGACGGAGTCAGCAGAACGAGTTGGATACATTGAGCATGTGATGAATGATGGAACCATTCATTCCACATTTAACGAAGGACATATGAAAGTCGAAGGAGAAACTGCATACTGTGTGGATATCAATACGAACTTCCAAAATGGATATAAGACCAGGCATGACGCAAGTGCCAGCATGAGTGCAGCACAGATTGAGGATGTGGCATTGTCACTGGAATATGTAAAGCAGTACACAGGCAGTCACACCAATCTGAATGCAAATCAGCGCTATCTGTTGGAACAGTGCGTGGTATGGCGGAGACTGAGTGAGCATTTAGGATGGCAGTGTGATAATGTCCGTGCAGCTTATTCTGAAATCTCACAGAATATCCAGAATGAGGTGTATGCCGGAGCAAAAGCATTTGTACAGGAAAACAAAGGTCGTTACAAATGTGGTGGTTATATTTATACCGGACAGGGACAGGATGTTGGACAGTTCTGGGCGGAACTGAATGTTGGAAATGCAAAAGTAAAAAAGGCTACAGCAAATGCAAGTGTTACGGATGGGAATGCGTTATATTCCATTGCAGTAGCAACCTTCGGTATATTCTCAAATCAGAACTGTAGCAATCAGATCGGAACACTTACTACAGATGAAAATGGAGATACCAACGAAGTGGAAGTGACAGCCGGAACGGTTTATATCAAAGAGCTTTCGGCACCAAAAGGATACAAATTAGATACAACAGTGCACAGCCTGACTGTAGAAGCAGGAAAGACAGCGGTATTAAGTGTCGCAGATGTTCCGAAAGTAACAGAGACACTGGTGGATTTGTTCAAGATTGACATGGAGACAGGCAAAGCAACCGCACAGGGAAGTGCAGCACTGGAAGGAGCAGAATTTACCTGGCGTTATTATGACGGACTTTATACAAAAGACAATTTGCCAGAACAGGCAACACGCACATGGGTTACAAAAACAGTAGAGGAAAAGAACAGTGATGGAGCCGTTCACTATGTGACAAAGCTGGCAGATGCGTATAAGGTATCAGGAGATGCATTCTATACGCAGAATGAGAAAAATGTGTTGCCACTTGGAACACTGACAGTAGAAGAGACAAAAGCACCAGACGGATATTTGCTGGATGGAGTTTATATGAAGGCAGGAGATAACACCGAGCAGATCAAAGGAGTGTATCTGACACAGATCACAGAAGAGGGAGAGCTTGCGATTCTTTCTGGAAGTAATCAGTATTCCGTATCTGATCAGGTCATCCGAGGAGGTGTGAAGATTCAGAAACGTGACTTGGAGACAAAAGATACCAAAGCACAGGGGAGTGCCACGCTAAAAGATACAGAATTTGCAATTATTTCTCTGAATGAGAATCCGGTTCTGGTAGAAGGAAAATTGTGTCAGAAAAATGAGACAGTTAAAATGATTCAGACAGGGATTGACGGAGTAGCAGCAACTGCAGCAGATTTACTTCCGTATGGTAAATATAAACTGGAAGAGACAAAAGCACCGGAAGGGTATCTGACAGATGGAGTCAAAGCAATTGAATTTTCCATTACGGAAAATGGAAAGATTGTGGATTTAACAGATGAAAGCCATTCCATTTATAACCAGATTAAACGTGGAGATCTGGAAGGAGTGAAAATCGGAGCAGGCACACATAAGAGACTGGCGAATGTGCCATTTAAGATTACCAGCAAAACAACCGGAGAGAACCATATCGTAGTGACGGATAAGAATGGTCAGTTTTCAACCGCTTCGGACTGGGCATCTCATAAGAAAAATACCAATGCCGGAAAATCCAGTGAGGATGGCATCTGGTTTGGAACTTCTGAGCCGGATGACAGCAAAGGAGCATTACTTTATGACACTTATGAGATTGAAGAATTGTCTTGCGAGGCCAACAAAGGAATGAAACTGATTCCTGCATTTGAAGTCGTGGTAAGCAGAAATAAAGTGAAAATCGACCTTGGAACTCTGACTGATGAATATGAAAAAGAGATTACTATTCATACAACTGCAACGGATAAAGCGACCGGAGAAAAGGTGATTGTTGCAGGAAAGAAAGTAGCGATTGTGGATACAGTTACGCTGGATGGTCTGGAAAGTGGAAGAAAGTACCAGTTAAAAGGCTGGCAGATGCTGAAAGAGGAAAATACGGAGCTGTTGATTAATGGGAAGCGTGTAGAGAGTGAGTATACTTTTGTTGCTGACAGCGAAAAAATGAAAGTAGAAATCTCTTATACGTTCGACGCATCCGAACTTGGTGGACAAAATCTGGTTACATTTGAAGAATTATACGATCTGAAGAATCCGGAAGAACCTGTAAAAGTAGCAGAGCATAAAGACATTGAAGATGATGGACAGACGGTTCTGATCATAGAACGTAAGATTTCTATTCATACTACAGCAACATATAAAAATGGCAAGAAAGAGATAGAAGCAGGAAAAAACCTGACGATTGTAGATACTGTTACCTTAGAAGGATTGGAAATTGGTACGAAATATAAATTGTCTGGCTGGCAGATGATCAAGGCGGAAAATGCAAAGCTGATCATTGATGGAGAAGAAGTATCAAATGATTACAAATTTACTGCAGATAAGGAAAATATGGAAGTGCAGATTGAGTTTACTCTTGATGGAAGTTCACTTGGTGGAAAGCAGCTTGTAACATTTGAAGAATTGTATGATATGTCAAATCCGGAAGAACCAAAGAAGGTAACAGAGCATAAAGACATCAATGATGAAGGTCAGACAGTAACGATTAAGGAAGTACCGGAAACTCCAACACCGGAGACACCGGGAACCCCTGTAAAGACCAGCAATCCGCCAAAGACAGGTGATACAGCGCAGGCAGCTTTGTGGATAGCCATGCTGGTATTATCTGCAGCTGAAATTACAGGTATCCGTGCATGGAACAAAAAGAACCAGATCAAGAAATTAGGAATTGAGGAGAAAAAAGAAGAGGAGGAGTAAAGCGGAGGGCGGCGTTAAGCTGCCCTTTGTCAATAAAATGGGAAAGAATCAAAAAGCAATAAAGGTATTACAGCGTTTATTTGATGCCGGGTATGGAACGGGGAAAGAGATTTCCAGCATGACCATGGATGAAATGCTTACTTTGCCGGGAGTGAATGTGGCAGATTTATGTATGATCAGTGAATTACAGAAAGGCATTAAGGCGAATAAGGTGATAAGTTATTTGTCAGGAAGAACAGAAACAAAGGACGAACCGAAAGGAGCAGAGGAACATGGAGCAACCTAAACAATTGGAACTGACATTATCACAAATAAAAGCGTACGTGGAATCAACAGATAAAAAGCTTCTGTTAGTCATAGAATTTCCGGAAGGAGTAGAGAAGGATGGAGAATGAGCTGGAAGTTGTAAATATCCGCCTGGTCAAGGAACCGTCCCTTTACAGTGAAAAGATTTTGGACAGCCCACAGGCAGTTGTGGAACTGATGGCAAAGGAGCTATCTCAATATGACAGAGAAGTATTTTGTGTCTTAAATATGAAGAACAACGGTCAGGTGATCAATATGAATATGGTGAGTGTGGGAAGTATCAATGCTTCGCTTGTAATTCCAAGAGAAGTTTTTAAGAGCAGTATTCTGGCAAATGCATCTGCGATTATCGGACTTCATAATCATCCCAGTGGCAATGTGAAACCGTCAAAAGAGGATATGTTAGTAACCAGAAAGTTGCAGCAATGCGGTCAGTTATTGGGGATAGAGTTATTGGATCATATCATTGTCGGTGGAACAAATGAAAAGATGTTCAGTTTTCGAGAGGAGAAGATGTTGAATGTGACGGGAAGGATGGAGTTGGAGAGATAAAGAGTAAAGCTATGTCACAGTATGCCGTAATTTTTTTACGGCATACTGTTGCGAAGAGATGAGGAATTGGTTATACTGTAAGCATAGAGTTATACGTTTATGACTTTTCGAGAGGATGGTATAAGATATGCTTAAAAAATTTACATTGAAGAATTACAAAAATTTTAAAGATGAAGTTACAATAGATTTTGAAAATATTGCAGGTTATCAGTTTAATACAGATTGTCTTTCAGAGGGTATTATTGGGAAAATGTTGATTTATGGACGTAATGCAACTGGTAAGACGAACCTTGGAAGAGCGCTTCTTGATATTGGTTCAACAATGTTTGGCGGAACAAGATATGAGAGTAATGGGATTTTACTTAATGCGGATTCCAAAGAAGATGCAGCAATGTTTCAATATGAATTTAGATTTGAGGATACAGAATTATGTTATAAATATTCGAGATTATCAAATGAGGAATTACGTGAAGAAGAATTATCTGTAAACGGAAAAAGCGTTTTTAAATGTAATTTTGGTTTACGAGAATACAATTTTGATAATTTGGATTATATTGATGCAGAGACTGCCAATATAGAGCGTTATTTACAATCTTTGGAAGCCGGAGAGGATGATGAAATCAGCGAATCAAAGTTGCCATTTTTGAGATGGTTGATTAGTAATGTGGCTTTGAAAAATGATTCCGCTCTTATTAGATTATCTAACTATGTCAGAAGAATGATGATGATTACAGTAGGAAATAGAATGCAGTATCGGTTTGTAAGATTGAATCAAGGTTTTTATGAAAGTTTGGAAAGTCCGGATCGGCTGAAAGATTTTGAAGATTTTCTAAATGCAATGGGGATTGAATGTAAATTAGTATTAAAAAAATTACCAGATGGACAGAGAGAACTGTATTTTGCACATAAACAATTAGTTCCATTTTATGAAAATGCTTCAAGTGGTACATTGGCGTTAGTAGAGCTTTATCGAAGACTGGTTCCGAAAGTATGGGATGCGTCTTTGATTTATTTAGATGAATTTGATGCGTTTTACCATTATGAAATGGCAGAAAACGTGATTCGTTTTTTCAAACAGAAGTATCCAAAGTGTCAGATGATTATGACATCGCATAATACGAACCTAATGACAAATAGAATTATGAGACCGGATTGTCTGTTTATTTTGTCAAGGAAGGGAACCTTAACATCTCTTTGTAATGCGACTGAACGAGAGCTAAGAGAAGGGCATAATCTTGAAAAAATGTATATCAGTGGGGAGTTCGAAAAGTATGAATAATTACGCAGTAGAGACAAGGCGGCGTAGCCGGAGTTTACTGATTGTAGAAGGAAAACATGAAAAAGATGAATTATTTTGGCTTATTTTCAAATGTTTTCCAGAATTGAATATTGATATAAATGATGTATGGATTTATGGCACGAACATTTATAAGTTATATGAGGATATTGTAAAAGAATATGGAAATGATTGGGCAAAAGATGAAATGGATGTTGATTTGCCATTTGTAATAAGTAAAAAAGAACATCCTGAAACAATCTATTATAGAAATGATTTTACCAATATTATTCTTGTATTTGATTATGAGCGACATGATCCGGCTTTTTCTGAAGAAAAGATTTTGGAAATGCAACATTGTTTTGAAGATTCAACAGATATGGGGAAGTTGTACTTGAATTATCCAATGATTGAATCATATTTGCATTTGAAATCTGTACCAGACGAAGAGTACATTAATCGGAAAATTCCAGTGTCACTTCAACCGGGAGATAGGTATAAAGGTATGGTAAAATCAGAAAGTGTTATTGAAAAGATAGTTGAATTGCCACATAGAATTGACGATTTACTGGCAGGAGATAGATATCAGGTAAGTAATTCTGAGAAAAGGAATGGATGTTGTGATGCGATATTGAAGATTTCTACGAATGAGTTAGAGAAGAAATTAGAAGAGATATTGCATGTTGTCGGAGACGAAAAGAAAGAAAAGACTTTAAAATATCAATTAAAAGATTGGATTATAAAAATCGGATATATATGTGAGAATCAGACATATTGGGAGTATATGAGAAAAGTTTTTCAAGAGATTGTATGTCATAATATTCGTAAAGCAGCTAAAATTCAAAATGAAGAGGAAAATGATCTTAGAAAGCAATTTGAACAGTTGGATTTGTCTGAAATATTGGATGTTCAAAATGAAATTAGCAGGGATGTGGAAAAAGGATTTATTTGGGTATTAAGTACCTGTGTATTGGTGATTCCAGATTATAATTTTAAACTGCTGAATAGATAATTTCTCGATAGCTATTCAATATCGTTATAAATATTGGCGACATTAAAGAAAATGTGGTAAAATAATATATCATATTTTGTCAAAATTAGGGAGGCGAAATAATGCCGTCAATAAGTCAATCAATTATAGTTAACGTAGAGGCAAGTTATATAGAACAATATCTGAATAAGAAAGGGCTTGTTCGTTCAACAGAAGAATTAGGACAAGAGTTAAAGTATTGGATTGATAATTTACTAAGTGCTGGAAAAATAAATATTGTAGATTTTGAACAATTTTTATTTAATGAATTGTTTTGGGGGAAAAGAAAAACGATTCATATATATAAGCTTGATAAAGTAAAAGAATATAAATATCCAGAGGACTGGGAAAATGCATTGAATGAACATTATAATATACATTCAATAAATTACTGTAATATATTGAAAATGATTCCAAATACAACTGAACCAAGAAAAATAGTATCTGTCCAATCAGAAGAAAATCAAAAAGGTGAATTGATTAGAATAAGATTGCTTTTTGCGTGTTTTATACAGTTAAATGGAGAAAGAGGGTATAAAGACTCAGTAGCATATATTCCCGTGGAATTAGATTTTGAAAGAAAAATTATGATAATTAAAGCGTGGACAAGGCAACACATTGCGCATGAAGAACATAAAGCAGAAAATCTTTTGGATCATATAAAAAAATTAATGTGCATAGAATTTAAAGTTGAAATAAAAAATTTTATGTCTAGACACAAAAAAGTTCTTTTTCTTATGAGTAAAAATCTTATAGATGAAGCATATTCACAGGTTCCTGCGTATAATCAAATTGATTATTTGGTAGAAAATATAAAAGATTTTGAAATAGAAATTGTTAATACTTTACCTCTTAAAAATATAAATGGAGATGGAAAAGGTAATTATTTCTTAGATAAGGGGGTTATGAATTTTGAGGCTGAAATAAGGAATACATTGGAATGTTTGGCAATTAGTGATTATTTTTATGATAAGAATTTTGACGAAATTTGGAATTTGGGATTAGAAGCTGTTGTTGCAAGAGTGAAGTTTAATGATGAAGAAAAGGTTTTAACTTCTCTAAGTGGAGAAAATACGTCAGCTCCTATTTTTTGCACGAAGACGTTTATGGCATTAAAAAATAGAATGGAAGAAACAAAACAAATAGAGATTTTATGGGTTACAATGGAACGAAAGAGAGGAAATCTAAATCTGAAATTTGATGCTTCCAATACAGAATATTTGGAAATGTTGATAAGATATGGTATTCGTTTTAACGAAAGAGATATGAATTCAGCTTTAGAAATATATGAAAAATATGAAGAAAAACTTAATCAACAGATTACAAGACGTTGTGAGATTGCAGTCGGTCAATAGTTTGGGAAATATTTATCCGGATAAAATTATCGAATGGTTAGGGATATCTGAACAAGAATGTCGAGAATTTATCAATCAACTTCATGATCAGAGAGTGGTAACGTTCAAATACAAAATAAAATGTGAATGTGGTGAAGTATGTACAATATATGAAAGAAAATTACTTCGAAATCATGGTGCAAATTGTGAAATATGTGGTAAAAAATTTTCATTAAAGAATATAGAAGAAAAGGCAAATATTTTGTATGAGATTGATAAAGAAGAATTACTTGGGTTAAATAATGAAAGTATTGATTTTAAGATACTACCGGATGCAGGAAGAAAAGTTGTGCCGATGATAAAAAAGCAGGAGGAAAAAGAAATGGAAATTTTCATGGGTAGTTCATCAGAAGCAACTGATTTTATGGAAGAAATAGCAGTAAAATTGGAAGAATTAGATACACAACCTTTGTTATGGAATGAAACAGGAAAAGGCATATTTATACCTGGAACAAATACAATAGATGCCTTGCTTGCAATTACGAAAAGAGTTGGAGCAGCTATTTTTATATTTAATGCAGATGATAAAACCTGGAATGACAAATCAGCTTTAGAAACATTAGATACTGTAAGGGATAATGTATTATTTGAGTATGGGTTGTTTATGGGCGCACTTGGTAAAGAAAAAGTATGTTTTATATGTAAAAATCAACCCAAAGTGGCATCGGATTTAAAAGGAATTACATATATTGATGGGAATGATTCTTTGACAAAAATAAAATTAAAATTGAAAGATTGGCTTAATGCAATGCAAATGGAGATATAAGTTATCTACATAGCCAGATGGTTCCAACCCAAGGAATCTTCTGGCTATTTTCATGCCCAGATATTATCCCAAACAATATCAATCCCAGGCAGGAAAGGAGATGAAAATCATGCCATATATACCACCATCAGTCGTGCAGGAAATCAAGCGAATGGACTTACTCACCTACCTGAAAAATTATGAACCATATGAATTGGTTCATTTTTCCGGCAACACCTACACCACAAGAACACACGACAGCTTGAAAATATCGAATGGAAAATGGATGTGGTGGAGCAGGGGAATTGGTGGCAGATCAGCACTGGATTATCTGATCAAAGTAAAAGAATACAGTTTTTTAGAGGCGGTTGAATTGCTTGCAGGACAGGCAAATATTCAGCCGCCTCTTTCTGTATCCGAGAACATTCCGATGGAGAAACATTTGCTGTTGCCAAAGAAAAATGAGGACAATGAAGAAGTGATTGCATATCTGTTGGGACGAGGAATCGACAAAGAAATCATTCGGTTTTGTCTGAATTCCGGAAGAATTTATGAAAGTGCGTTTCATCATAATGCAGTATTTGTAGGAATGGATGCGAAAGGGAATCCGAAATATGCAGCTCTTCGGGGAACAGGGACAAGCTTTATTGGAGAGGCAAATGGAAGCGATAAGAATTATTCTTTTTCCATTTTTTCAGAAAAACCAAGTGAAACGGTGCATCTGTTTGAGTCAGCGATCGATTTGTTGTCCTATGCAACCTTGCAGAAATCAGAGGGAAAGGAGTGGAGAGAGAAACATTTATTGTCTCTTGCAGGCGTCTATCAGCCAGCAAAAGAAATTGAAAAAAGTAAGGTCCCTGCAGCGTTGACCAGAGCATTAAAGCTGCATTCAGAAGTGAAAGTGATCGTACTGCATTTGGATAATGACCGTATCGGAAGACTGGCTACAAAAGCAATTTGTACTGTACTTCCAAAGCAGTATCAGGTAAAAGATGAGCCTCCGAAATATGGAAAAGATTACAA
>OGZT01001017.1_pt1 | contig 20802 bp, 9 predicted proteins | sample 1576891 | NCBI WGS metagenome assembly OGZT01 (sample SAMEA3541521, study PRJEB24748) | human gut metagenome | biome: human gut; feature: human-associated habitat; material: faeces | place: China | collected 2012 | reverse complement strand
CATGAGCCGCGGTACCGCGGATATCTTCAATCCGAAAACGATCCGCTCGACGATGGGCTCGATCTACCGTATGCCGTTTCTGATCGTCGACGATGCGGTCGGATTTGTAAAAGGCTTAAAAGCGCGGAAGATCTGTACGTACGCGGCACATCTGCACGGCGTGCATTCCTACCGCGAGGAGGATTACACAAAAGGAACGGCATTCCTGATCGGAAATGAGGGAAACGGCCTGACCGATGCAATGGCAGAGGCCGCCGAGTGCCTGATCCGTATTCCGATGGAAGGAAAAGTGGAGTCGTTAAACGCAGCGATTGCATCCGCCGTTCTGATGTATGAGGCACATGGCCAGCGCGCATAAAAGAAAGAGCGTTACCGGTTTTCTTACATTTCTCTTAACCGCCGGAAAACTACTCGACAGAACCGGTATTTTGAGCTAAAATAGAAAAAACAGAGTCCGGGCTGAATTTCTGTCAGTCCGGTAAAACTGTAATATTTGCCAGAAAAGCAAAAGCTGTTTTGGGAGGAAGGAAAAATGAGTGAGAAAAAAAACATCAGTAAAAAGGAGCTCCGAAGAAGAAAGCGGAAGCGTGCGCTGATGATCAAAACAGGAATTCTATGTGTTCTGCTTGTCATCTTCGGCATTGGAATCTGGGCTTTGGCCGGAGGAACAGAAAAAATCCAGCAGAAAGCACAGGAAAAAGAGGATCAGAAAACAGCAGAGGTGGACGGTTCCGTATCGTCGGACAGCACGGGAAGTGCTGAAGCGCCGACAACGAAAGCACAGATTATGGCGGAAGCCGATGCACTTGCGCAGACATACGATTACGATGGAGCCATTGAAAAGCTCCAGAGCGTAGAGGGCGCAGCGACCGACGCGGATATCATCACAAAAGTAGCAGAGTACACCAGCACGAGAGATGCCTGTGTGCGCGTCAACATCAACGAAGTAACCCACATTTTCTATCATTCTCTTGTAGTCGATCCGCAGAAAGCGTTCTATCAGGACAACGCACAGACCGCAGGCTTCTGCGAGTGGATGACCACCGTGGATGAGTTCAACGCGATTACCCAGCAGATGTACGACAGAGGATATGTCATGGTTTCGATCAACGATCTCGTGAAAAAGACCGTAGATGATGACGGAACCGTTCATTACGAGGAAGGGGACATTTACCTGCCGGAGGGCAAGAAAGCATTCGTTCTTTCTCTGGATGACCTTTCCTATTACCACTCTTACGACGGACGCGGCATTGCCAGCAAAATGGTAGTCGGCGACGACGGAAAACCGACCTGCGAATACATTCAGGATGACGGAACTGTTGTGACCGGTGCTTACGACTGCATCCCGCTGATGGATCAGTTTATCGAAGCGCATCCGGATGCCGTATACCACAATGCGCGCGGAACCGTAGCACTGACCGGCTACGATGGAATCCTCGGATACCGCACCGACGGTGATTACAAGACGAGAGAAGATCTGACGGATGATCAGGTAGCATGGCTTGATGCACACCCGGATTTCGACTGGGATAAAGAGTGCGAGGAGGCGAAAAAAGTAGCCGATGCGATCAAAGCAGACGGCTGGACATTCGCAAGCCATACCTGGGGCCATATCCGTGTCGGCGACAAACCGATCGAGACGATCCAGGCGGATACCGAGAAATGGCTGACGTATGTTGCACCGCTCATCGGCGGAAGCGATATCATCATCTTTGCACATGGACAGGATCTTTCCGACTGGCATGATTACACGATGGACAATGAGAAGTTTGCTTACTTAAAGAGTCAGGGCTTCAACATCTACTGCAACGTAGATTCCTCCCAGTATTTCGTTCAGGTAAGAGACAATTACCTGCGTATGGGACGAAGAAACCTGGATGGATACCGTCTGTACCAGAACCTCTACGGAGGCGGCGAGGACAGAACAAGCGATCTGTTTGATTCTGCCTCTGTTATTGATCAGCATCGGCCGGTAGATGATCCATCCCTTTACAATTTAGGTTAAAGAATTTTGAAAATGAAAAAGATCTCACAGAACTTTCTATTATTTATAGAAGAAAGTCTGTGGGATCTTTTTTTCAGCAGGGCGAACCATTTACAGATATTTTTCTACGAGTGGAAACGGCAGAGGCCCGAGACGGAGCAGTTTTTCATGGAAACCGATCAATGAGAATGAGTCACCTTCCTGTTTCTGCACTTCCGAGAGGAGCTGCGAAAACGAGAGCGATCCGACACAGTATTTCAGATAGTTCGCCGGTGTCTCGAGAATATACTGATATAAAGAGGCAGCGGCCGACGCATCCGTGATGCCGAACTGCGCCAGAAAGGCTGACGCATCCGAGAGGAGCCATCCCTGGCTGTGGATTCCGAGATCCAGCAGCGAGCAGAGGGTAAGATGCACCGAGCGGTTCAGATACCAGAGACGGCAGAGCGCCTGCGTGTTTGCATCGAGATTACGTGCGGCGTAGCGGCAGGCATATGATTCAACGTAGGTTGCCCATCCTTCTACATAACCCGACGGCGCGTAGAGATGGCGGATCAGAAGCGGGTCGGAGCGCGAGAACGAGACGGTCTGGTACAGGTGGCCGGGAAAGCCCTCGTGGGCAAGCGTCGAATACAGCTCGATGCCGGTCATCTCATCCGCGGGATTCAGGTAAATGGAGTTGGGTGAATTGACATCGGCGGGCGGTGTGAGATAAAAGGCGGGGCTTAAAAAATCCTTGAGGGAGTCATCCACGGTCTTTACTTCGTATGCGATACCCGAAAGAACGGGAAAATCTTCAGAAACGGCATTCTGCAGATCGGCAAGCATTTCCTCCGGCGTGGAGAACGGCAGCACGAGCGCCTGCTCGGAGAGGGAGAGCGACGGATTCTGATCGAGAATGATCTGCATTTCGGCACACTGGTCCGCAAGCTGCTGTGTTAAAAGGCGGGTCAGCTCCTCCGGTGAAGCGTCAACACCGACGCGGCTGCGGAGAAGATACGCATAGTAGGAAAGTCCGCCTTCCTGCCGGGAAAGACCGCCGGCGTTCTGCGTTCCTTTGCCGCGGAGTGAAGAAAGCGCATCGGAAAGAGAGCGGTAGGCGGGAAAAACACAGGAGGTAAGGAGTTTTTCATGCGTCTGCAGACAGAGATTCCTTTCCGCCTCAGAAAACAGTGAAGACGCCTGCAGTTTATTCTGAAAAACGGTGTGGAGCAGATGGATTTCCGGTGTATCCGCGTCGGCGAGAAAAGCACTGCACTGGCGGATAATGCCATCGACCGCAAGGTCATTCTGAAACACGCCCTGCCGGGATTTTTCCTGTTCGAGTGCGATGAGGTCGGAGAAATAGCGCGGGAGATCCTGCAGAAGATGGAGGTAGTCGGCGATATCCTGCTGTGTGCGGAACGGGTACTCTGCGAGCAGAATGGGAAGCTGTGCCTGAATCCCGAGCGACGGACCGAGCGGTTCCGCAAGAAGGCTGGTGCTGCCCGGCATTTTCTCGCAGTCCAGCTCGTAGAGCAGAAGATCGAGCGTGATCTGATTTTCCGCGGAGAGGCGGTTGCGATGAAAGGATGTGAGCGTTGTTTCCACACTCTGCAGCAGGGCATCATACGAGGTGCGGTAAGGGATGGAAACCGTGCCGAACGAGGCGGTGCCGGGGGCAATTCCGCGGGAAGCCGGATCGGCGAGGGTATAGTGGAGCGTGATGGCAGAAGAGGTTACCTCGGAGTGGAACCGTTCCTCCACATACGCGGAAAACCGGCGGTTCTCACCAGGGGAAAAGAACGGGGAAAAATACCAGAACAGCAGGGCGAAAAGAAGTCCGCCGCACAGAAGCAGAGGGAACAGGATGCGGCGGTGCAGAGAAGCTGGTTTCATAGAATAGGCTCCGGTGCGGACAGTTATCATAAAGTATGTAAAAAATGCTGATTTTATGCGCTTTTTCCGTGGCCTTTCATTTGACTTTCCAAAACGGCTTTGCTATAATCAGTAACGAATGAAATAAGGGACTTTTCAGTGCGGAACGGATTTGAAAAAGAATCCGCGAAGATAAAAGGGAATCAGGTGGAAATCCTGAGCGATCCGGTCACTGTAAGCAGGGAGTGTTAGCTGCAGAAATGCCATTGTGCGAAACGCATGAGAAGGCGCGGCTGCCGTGAAGATCTGCGAGTCAGGAAACCTGCTGGAAAGGTTAGTGAATCGCTTCCGATGAAAGCATATATTCATGGAAAGATGTACGAAGCAAAATCGGACATCTGCTTTTTTGTCGCCATGCGTCCGAAAAAGAGCTTCGGTGGAGAAACTCTTTTGCAGAAAAAGCAGATGTCTGTTTGTCTTTTCGCAGAAAAAATGTGTCCTCAAAAACAAGATTACTTGCAGGGAGACATCATTGACGGGGACAGGCACCGCCCAGCTGCCTGAAAAAGTCAGACGGAATCCGGAGCAGATGCGCGAAGGATATCCGAAGAAAAGGAGAAGTTATGAAAGGAAATTCAAGCAAATTTCTGGCACTGCTGCTGTCGGCGTCCATGATCATGAGCCCGACTGCCAGCGTATTAGCAGATACGCAGGAAAAAGCAGCACAGACAGAAAGCAGCGCAGCCGCAGAGGAAGCGCTGCAGAGCGAAGAAACAGCAGAGACGGCAGAACCGGAAACAACACCGGCAGAAACCGAGAGCAGTGAAAGCACTGCAGAGACTCCGGCAGAAGAGCCGACGGAAACACCGGCTGCGCCTGCAGAGGATCAGACACCGGCAGGATCTGACGAGACCGAGACACCATCTGCAGATGAGGATGCTTCGGAAGATACTGCAGAGGACACTGCAAAAGACGGTGAAGAGACTGCCGATACCACAGAAAAAGAGCCGGAAGCAGCAGATGAGACTTCCCAGGATGCTAAAAAAGAAACACCGGCAAAAGAAGAAACCAAAGATGCTGTAAAAGAGAATACCAGTCCGGCGGCAGAACAGCCGAAAACGGAAGTAAAAGAAACAACCAAAAATGAGGCATCCAATACAGCCGAGGAGAAAGAAACAAAAGCAGCGGAAGCAGCAAAACCGGCAGATGGTGAGTATGAGACTTCTGCAGAAGCAACCGGAAGCATGTTCCGTGTGATTTCTTCCAGACTCATCGTAAAAGATGGAAAACTGAAAGCATCCATTCTGCTGAGTGGAACCGGCTATGATTACCTGTATACGGGAACAGCAGCAGAAGCTGCCGCAGCAGATGAAAAGAGCTGGATTGCTCCGACAGGAAGCGAAACCTATACGGATACGAAGACCGGTGCAGAAAAGACCGGATATCGTTTTGAAATTCCGGTGGAAGAGCTTGACAAACAGATGGATGTTGCCGTTCGCTCAGCCAAGAAAAAAACATGGGCTGATAAAACCGTTACGATCCACAGCACCGATGCAATCCCGACGGTAACACCGGAACCAACCGAGACTCCAAGCGAAAATCCAGGTGAGGATTCCTCGAATAAGCCAGCCAGTGTAGAAGCACCGGTTACCAAAGAGGACGGCAGCGTATTCAAAATGTTCGTCATCTCCGAGGCAACAATGATCAACAAGGGCGATAAACTCGTTCTTACACTGAAAACAAACAACGTATCATTTGATAAACTGTATCTTGGAAAGAACGATGACCTTGCAAAAACACCGGCTATCCAGGGAATGCAGGAAGCAAACGGCGGTTATTCCTTTACATTTGAAGTAGATGCGGACAAAGCCGGCACAACCGTTCCGATCGTTCTTGGAAAGAAAGACGGAACCTGGTACACCAAACAGCAGCTTTATCTTGCAGTTCCGGGAAGCAAAACACCGGAAGTAACTCCGATACCGGAGCCGACCGAGACTCCGGTCCCGACTGCAACCCCGACTCCGAGTGAGACTCCGGTTCCAACCGCAACTCCAACTCCGGAACCGGCGAAAGTAGAAAACGGTATCTACAGCGGAACCGCGGAGACCGGCGCAGCTATGTTCAAAGTAGTCGGCGTAGAGCTGACCGTAAAAGACGGCGACATGAAAGCACGCATCACGTTAAGTGGTGTTGCCTACGATTATCTGTACATGGGAACACCGGAAGAGGCAGCTGCCACAGACAAGAGTGCATGGATTGCAGGCGTCGGCACCGTTGATTACACAACAGCAGACGGCGAGACGAAAACAGGAATGCAGTATGATATTCCGGTAGCAGCACTCGATCAGGCACTTGTTGTTTCTTCCCATTCTGCAAAACGGGATAAATGGTATGCAAGAACCATTACTATTGCATCTTCCAGTCTGAAAAAGACCGCAGATCTTCCGGCAGATGAGACCAATAAAGTAGCAGATGGTATTTACAGTGCAGAGGCAACAACTAATGCAGCAATGTTCAAGGTAGTCGGCGTAAAACTGACCGCGAAAAACGGAAAAATGACAGCAGTTATCACCTTAAGCGGAAGCGGCTATGATTATCTGTATATGGGAACCGGAAAAGATGCGGCAGCAGAGAGCGGCGCATGGATCGCTTCCACCGGAAAAGTGGACTACACCTTAGACGGTGAAACCAAAACCGGAATGCAGTTTGAAATCCCGGTAGAGGCACTTGATCAGGAATTTGCTGTAGCAGCTCATGCAGTAAAGAGCGGCAAATGGTACGACAGAGCCATCACGATTGCATCTTCCAGCCTGAAAAAGACCGGAGACCTTCCGTCGGATGACAACAAGGGCGATACTCCGAAACCAACCCTCGTTCCGACCAATACCCCAACCGTATCTCCATCTGAGACACCGGTTGTAAAACCCACCAGCACCCCGACTCCGGCATCGACCCAGAAACCGGCCGATACCAAACCGGAGCAGGAATCCAAATATGAGTCTGACTTAAGCGGCGGCACATCCAAAGTAGACAGTGCAACCACACTGGCAGACGGCGTTTACACACCAGACGGATTCTCCTTCTCCGGCGGATCCGGAAAGGTAACCATCTCCTGCAGCAAGATTACTGTAACGAACGGACAGGCTTATGCAACGATCGCATTCAGCAGTCCGTACTACGGATATGTAAAAGCAAACGGAAATAAATACATGGCAAATGTCAGCGGCGGAAGCAGCATCTTCACCATTCCGGTTGAGCTGAACAAGAACAATACCATTATCGGTATGACCACCAGAATGTCCGTTGCCCATGAGATTTCCTACAACATCTTCATCTCCCTGGCAGCAGCAAAGAAGGGCGGCAGCACTTCTTTCAGCACAGGATTTGTAAAAGCAGACGGAACAACCTCCACGATCAGCACCGATAACTCCAAGCTGGATACCACCGCTCCAGAGATCATGGGACTGGAATACAAAGCAGAGACAAAACTTGCTTACGCAGAGTACTTCAAGATGTATCATTACGACGAAGGCATCACCCTGCTGGAGATCGATATGACAAAAGATACCGAGCGTGATCCGGAGAAACGGACCGAGGACGACAAGAAAGCAGAAGATACCGATACCGCAGCAGCAGAGAATACCGCAGCAGCAACCGACGAGGAAGAAGCGGCAGCAGCATCCGATTCCAAAAAAACCAGCACTGAGAAAGCGAAAGATCTGACCGAAAAGACAAAAGAGCTGTACGAAGGCAATGTTGTCAAATATCTGATCGTTCCGAAAGATGTTGAGATTCCGGCAGGACTGGACAAAGATATGATTGTGATCCAGCTTCCGGTTGAGAAAACATACGTAGCATCTGAGGATGCCCTGAAACTTCTCGACGAGCAGTTAGACGCAGCAGAGAGCATCAAAGCAGTCGGCATGGAGCAGAAAGACTGCCAGATCGAAAACATTGCAAAAGCAATGGAAGACAAAAAAATCTCCTTCGACGGAGCATTCGATGATCTGGACTACAAAGCTCTGGTAAAAGATGAAATCGACTTTGCAATTCTTCCGTCTGAGTTCCTTCCGGGAAATGCAAAAGATGAGGAAGATGCTGATGCAGCCGACGAGACCGCAGATACCAAAGCTGAGGATCAGAAGGACGATAAAGACGATAAGACAACGGATGAGAAAGCAGACGAAGACAAGACTCCGGAAGAACTTCTGAAAGAGGAAAATGAGCGTCTGTCCGACACCGCAGAGCGTCTGGCAACCCTGACCATTCCGATGCTGGTTGACCGTTCCGCAGACGAGAAGACCGATCTTGCGAAAGCAGAGTGGCTGAAAGTCTACGGCGTGATCTTCGGATGCGAGGATCAGGCAAATGAGCTGTTCCAGAAGATGGTAAAGGCAGAAGAGAATAAATAAGTACAATAATTTGCAGCAAAAAATGAGAAAGGGCTGCTGCCGTATGGCAGCGGCTTTTTCTTTAAGAAAGGAATATCAAATGACAGGAAAAAACGAAAGAAAGCTGAAAAAATGGGCTGCACTTTTTCTTGCAGCAGCGATGTCACTGACGGCCTGCGGCAGCACCGCATCAACGGGAAGCAGCACATCGTCCGCGTCGGGCACTTCGGCAGTTTCTGAGAGCAGCACATCCACAGCATCCGTAGCAGATGTTTCCGAAAGCCAGACGGAGAGCACATCCGTCTCGGAAAGTACGGCTGAAAGTGAAAGCACCTCCGAAGCCACTGCTGCGAGCAGCACCTCCGGGAGTGATACCGCATCCGCGGATGGTTTTGCAACGACAGACGATGTCAGCGACGCACCGGACATCACCGGAATCACCATCGAGAGCAAGATGGTCCTGAATTACGCCGAGTGCTTTAACGTATACTACTGCACAGACGGCTATAAACTGATCGATGTCAAAGACGGCGCGCAGTATCTGCTCGTCCCGGACGGAAAAGAGGCGCCGGATGACCTCGATTCCGACGTAATTGTAATCCATCAGCCGCTGGAACGCATCTACATGGCAGCAACCTCTCCGATGGCGCTGTTCGATGCCATCGACTCCCTCGATACGATTCGTCTCTCCGGTGAAACCGCAGACAACTGGTACGTACAGGATGCCGTTGACGCGATGAATGCCGGAACGATGATCTTCGCCGGAAAATACAGTGAGCCGGATTACGAACTTCTGGTCAGTGAGAACTGTGATCTGGCCATTGAATCCACGATGATCCTCCATTCCCCGAAGGTACAGGAGATGATCGAGATGCTCGATATTCCGGTCTTCATCGACCGTTCCAGCTACGAATCCCAGCCTCTTGGCAGAACCGAATGGATCAAACTCTACGGTGCCATGCTGGACAAAGAGGAGGAGGCAGCCGACTTCTTTGCAAGTCAGGCAAGTGTTGTGGAAAATCTGAAGGATTTCCAGAATACCGAAAAAACGGTCGCTTTCTTCTATATTAATACGAGCGGAGCTGCCGTTGTGCGGAACCCGGAGGACTATATTTCCAACATGATCGAGCTTGGCGGTGCGCGCAACGCCTTCCGTGATCTCCAGGACGACAGCGGAAAAACATCCGTGCCGATCACGATGGAGCAGTTCTACGATACGGCCGAAGATGCGGACTACCTGATCTACAACGCAAGCATCGATTCCACCGTCAAAACCCTGGACGACCTGCTGGCAAAGGATTCCATGTTTGCCGATTACAAAGCAGTCAAAGAGGGCAACGTCTGGACAACCGAGAAATCCATGTATCAGGCAACCGATAAAATTGCACAGTTTACCAACGACATTAACCTTCTGGTAACGGGCGGCGATCCGGATCAGATGGTATTCTTAAGAAAATTATCCTGATGGAGGAACGTATGTCAGAGAAAAAAAATATGACAGGAAAAGAGAACAGTTTCCATATGGAAAACTTCCGGCGCCGTTCGCGGTATGCCGCTGTGTTCCTGGTGCTGATTCTGGCGTTCGCCGCCATCACCGTGCTGAATATCAATTCCGGAAACGTAAATATTTCGATTCCGGAAATTTTCCGGATTCTGCTGCGGCGGACCGGAGAGGGGAAAGCGTACAATATTATCTGGAAAATCCGCCTTCCGCGTATTCTGATGGCGGCAATCCTAGGCGGTGCTCTGTCCCTGTCGGGCTTCCTTTTACAGACTTTCTTTGAAAACCCGATTGCCGGTCCGTTTGTTCTTGGAATTTCCTCGGGAGCCAAAATGGTCGTGGCGCTGACCATGATCTTTTATCTGGAGCGGGCGCGCAATATCACATCTTACACGATGATTGTTGCAGCATTCTTAGGATCCCTTCTCTCCGTCAGCTTCATTCTGCTGATGTCCCGACGGATCAAAAATATGGCAGGACTTCTCGTCGGCGGTATTATGATCGGTTACATCTGCTCGGCGGTCACGGATTTTGTTGTCACCTTCGCGGAGGATTCCGATATCGTCAACCTCCACGGCTGGTCACAGGGAAGCTTCTCCGGCATGAGCTGGAGCAACGTAGCGATCTCTGCGGCTGTGATCGGCATCACCTTTGTCATCACGTTCCTGATGGCAAAACCGATCGGTGCATACCAGCTCGGTGAGGCGTATGCGCAGAGCATGGGTGTCAACATCAAAGTATTCCGCATCGCGCTGATTCTGCTTTCGAGTATTCTCTCCGCATGCGTCACCGCATTTGCCGGTCCGATTTCGTTTGTCGGCATTGCCGTCCCGTTCCTCGTCAAACAGAGCCTCGGCACATCGCGTCCGCTCGTCGTAATCCCGGGAACGTTCCTCGGCGGAGCCGTCTTCTGTATGATGTGCGACCTGATCGCGCGTATGGCGTTTGCACCGCTGGAGCTGTCCATCAGTACGGTCACATCGATCTTTGGTGCGCCGGTCGTCATTTTCATGATGCTGCGCCGGAAAAGGGGGTAAGAGAATATGAATGAATATTATTTTCATCTGGACCACCTGACGGTCGGCTATGATAAGAAGCCGCTGATCAAAGATATCTGCATCAGCATCGAAAAAGGCGAGATCGTTACGCTGATCGGACCGAACGGTTCCGGTAAATCAACGATTCTGAAAAGCATCACCCGCCAGTTAAAGCTGGTCGGCGGAAATGTGGAGTTTGATGGGAAAAACCTGCATGAGCTTTCGTTCCGCGAGTTGTCCACGAAGATGGCCGTTGTGCTGACGGAGCGCATGAAGCCGGAGCTGATGACCTGCCACGATATTGTGGCAACGGGCCGCTATCCGTACACCGGACGGCTCGGCATGCTGACCCGCGAGGATGAGGAGAAGGTCGAGAAGGCGATGCGCGCCGTTCATGCCGAAGAGCTCGGCGGCCGCGATTTCAACGCCATCAGCGACGGCCAGCGCCAGAGAGTGCTTCTTGCGCGTGCGATCTGTCAGGAGCCGGAGGTCATCATCCTCGACGAGCCAACTTCTTTCCTCGATATCCGCCACAAGCTGGAACTGCTCGCGATTCTGCGCCGCATGGCAAAGGAGAAGGGCATCACCGTCATCATGTCGCTGCATGAGATCGATCTGGCACAGAAAATTTCAGATAAGATCATCTGCGTCAAGGGCGATGCTATTTCCCATTTCGGCGCACCGGAGACAATTTTCCGCGAGGATATCATCCGCGAACTATACGAGATTGACAATGGTTCGTTTGACCCGTGCTTCGGAAGCATCGAGCTGCCGCGGCCGGAGGGAACACCGCGCGTCTTTGTCCTCGCAGGCGGCGGAACGGGAATCCCGGTGTTCCGGAAACTGCAGAAGGAAAATGTCCCGTTTGCGGCAGGCGTCCTGTATACGAACGATATCGATTACCAGCTCGCCCGCATTCTGGCGATGGAGACGGTAACCGAAGCACCGTTTCAGGAGATCGGCGACGAGGCATTTGCCCGCGCCTGCGAGCTGATGAAGAGCTGTGAACGTGTCATCGACACCGGCGTCCCGGTGGGCATGTGCAACCGCCGGATCGAAGAGCTGAGGGCAGAAGCAAAGCGGCTTGGAAAGCTGGCAGAGTAAAACAAAGAAAAATCCAATCAAAATCTCCTGTCTGGGAACGAAACAATCGTTTTCCGAACAGGAGATTTTCTTTTTGCAGCCATTGTAAAAACAGCAAAAGAACACGAAAAATGTAATATTAAATTGTACGAAAAATTCACACAATTCAAGTCAAAAACCAACAGAGATTGACACTTAAAAAGTCAAGTGCTTTGTAAAATCTTTTGGCGAAATAACGGTTTTCTCTGTTATGACCAAAACACGCGTTCTGATTTCGCAAAATTTAAACACATGCTTTCCACACCGTTTTTCGTGGATAATGTGGATAACTCGGTGTATAACTTGTTTTTAGGCATGTTTTCGGTGGTTAACTATGTGGATAACTTGTGGACGGGATGTTTATAAAATTGGCCCGTGTGGGAAAAAACCGGTTTCTTTGTGCAATTTCGACAAAAAGAGGTTTTAAAGTTTTACACGACTGACATGAAAGGTTTTTCAGATTTCAGAAACTACGGAAAAACAGAAAAAAGCAGGCAGTTCTCCGTACAATACGAAGAATGCCTGCTTTTGCCGTATTCTATTCGAAAGAAGCCATCAGTGGCTGATCAGATATTTCTCTACCGAAGTCACACAGTTCGCGCCGTCGGCGGCTGCAGTGATGATCTGACGGAGCTGCTTCGTGCGGACATCGCCTGCGGCGAACACGCCCGGCACGCTCGTCACACCGTCTTCGCCGGCTTTGATGTAGCCAGCCTCATCGGTTTCTACGATGCCTGCGATCAGTGCGGAGACCGGAACGATGCCGACGGCAATAAACACGCCGTCTACCGTGATCACACCGGCTTCCCCTGCCTTTTTGTTCGTTACCTTCACGCCGGACACCATCTCGTTTCCTTCGATGGAATCCACAACCGTATCCCACACCATTTCCACATTCGGCAGTGCCAGCAGTGCATCCTGGAGAACACCGGCTGCCCGCAGTTCATCGCGGCGGTGGATCACGTAAACCTTTTTGCACGTTCTGGCAAGGAAAATCGCATCCTCCACGGCGACATCGCCGCCGCCGATAACGGCAACGGTTTTGTCTTTGAAAAATGCGCCGTCACACGTTGCACAGTAAGAGACGCCCATGCCGGAGAGCTCCTTTTCACCAGGTACATTTAACGCGCGGTGCTCCGCACCGGTTGCAAGAATGACCGTTTTGGCATGATACTCATTTTTTCTCGTGCGGACAATCTTGATCTCTTCGTCAAGAACAAGCTCCTTCACACGCTCACGGGAAAATTCCGCGCCCATTTTTTCAGCGTGTGCGCGCAGCGTGCTTCCGAGATCCATGCCGCTGATGCCCGGAAGGCCGGGATAGTTGTCTACTTCATAGGTATTCAGCACCTGGCCGCCGCTTGCAAAGTTTGCCTCAATCGTAAGAGAGGAGAGCTTTGCGCGTTTCGCATAAATCGCGGCAGAAAGACCCGCCGGGCCGGAGCCGATGATGATAACGTCGTATAAGTTTTCCATAAAAATCCTCGTTTTCGTCTGTAGTAAGCTGCCATGCAGCCATTTTTCTGAAAGTATCGTTACGGAGCCGGTGTTTCGGACGGTTCCTGACTGTCGGAAACGGAAGATGAATCTTCCGCGGAAGTTTTTTTGGCTTCTTCTTCCGGCGCTTCCGGCTGGTTGTGAACCACCTTGATGCTGCGTACCAGCTTCAGATCGTTGTCGATGCCGATTTCAGTGTAGTCCAGCTTTTCGTCATCACTATAGAATGTGTAGAGTGTCAGGTTACTATCCTCTTTTTCCGTTTTTTCTGATTTGGCATCCCCTGCCTTCGCCAGAAAATCGCTCTCGGAAGTGCCGAGCGTGATGCCGTTTGTGATTGAAATCGGAATCTTTGTCGTATCGAGATCGCCGTACAGCGAAGTAACAAAACAGTTGCGCACTGTCGTCGCCTCCGCGCCGTAATTATGTACGGTGCAGTAAAGCTTCTGACCGCCCTTTTCCAGCGTGACGTAGCCGTATTTTCCGTTTAAAACGGCCGTATCGGACTCTTTCGTATTGACGGTCCAGTCGTGGTCCAGAAGTTCACTGACCGGAACGGGAAGATGATAGAGTACATCGTCAAAGCGGACGGTCCAGTCGTTGATTTCACTGCTGTCGGCTTCCGGTGCCTGGTAGGCCTCCACTTCCGGTGTTGTGGCATCGCTGACACCATCGAGCGCTTTTGCATCAGCCGTGGTCGTAAAGTTCTGCATATCGAGGGAATACAGAATTCCCGTTTCGTTATCGAAGCCGAGCGTGATCGTCTGGTACAGCCCGTATTCATACGTGAACTGCACAGAGGTATCGGCCTCATAACGGTCCTTTGGCGCACCGTAGATGCTTTCCACATCCTCCATCAGCGACTGCTGCAGGGTGACGCCGTTCGGCAGGCCGACATAGATATTCTGACCCTCAGCGGTCGAGGTATCGATGTGAATGCCTCCGATCAGGCATTCCGCCACTGGCTTTGCCGTGGTGTCCGGATTGGCAATATCGACGGTAATCTGGTTTCCGTCCTTTTCAAAGCTTTCGCCCTCTGAGAAGGATTCCGGCTGGATTTCCTTTGTGTCGTCGCCGCTGTAGACCCAGCCAAGCGCTGTAAAATCCGCGTAGGATTCCGGAATTTCGTATGTATCGCCCCAGATGGCAAGCTGAAAACTGTTCAGGTTCTTCGAGAGATCCACATCGTATTCCGGAATCTCATCGGAATCGCCGGAGGCCGCCAGATTGTCTTTGGGGTCGTCATCGTCGGTACTCTGACTGATGGTTGTGATCGGAATCGTTTCTGTTTTCTTTCCGCAGCCGCTCGTTCCCACGAGGAAAGCGGCAAATACTGCTGTTAAAACCCAACGGTATTTTTTCATCAAAACCTCCTCATAATAAATGGTTAAAAATATTTGAGAGTTACTTCATGTAAGTAACGATATCAGTTCCCCCTATTCTATCACATTCCGCTTCGTTTTCCAATGTCTGAAGCGGATTTGAGAAAAATGGTTTTTCAAAAGCGCGGTACGGAATACATATTTAGTAAGGAACTGGAAAGGGCAGAAGTCTGGGAGGAGGCTGTGTATGCGTTTTACAAAAATGCAGGGCTGCGGAAATGATTATATCTATGTAAATGCCATGGAGGAGCGGGTGGAGAGTCCGGGACGGCTGGCAAAAGCGGTAAGTGACCGCCATTTCGGCATCGGCGCGGACGGGCTGATTCTGATCGGGGCATCCAAAACAGCAGATTTTTCGATGGAAATGTACAACGCCGACGGCTCGAAGGGCGCGATGTGCGGCAACGGCATCCGCTGTGTGGGAAAATACGTGTACGAGCATGGGCTGACGAGAAAAACGACGCTGACTATCGAAACCGGCAGCGGAAACCGTGTGATTCATCTGCAGACGGGGGAGAATCTGAATGAGATCTGTCAGGTGACAGTGGAGATGGGAACGCCGGAATTCCGCGCCGCACAGATCCCCGTTGTTTCTCTGGGGGAATATGTGCTGGAGCATAAAATTACCGTGTGCGGGGAAAATTATACGATGACCTGCCTTTCGATGGGAAATCCGCATGCGGTGATTCCGGTGGAAGATGTGGAAAAAATATCCATTGCAAAGACCGGTTCCGCTTTTGAACACCTTTCCTGCTTCCCGGACCGTATCAATACAGAGTTTATCCAGATTTTAGATCAACACACAATAAAAATGAGAGTCTGGGAACGTGGGAGCGGTGAAACGCTGTCCTGCGGAACGGGAGCGTGTGCGGCAGCCGTCGCGGCGATGCTTTCCGGCTGTGTTTCGGAGGGAGAAACTGCCGTAGAACTGCGCGGCGGCAGGCTTTTCGTTACATGGGACCGGACGAAAAATAAGGTCCTTCTGACCGGCCCGGCCGAGACCGTTTTTGAAGGAACGCTTGCAGAACGAATTTGAAAAATGCAGATTTCTGTCTGCACGAAAGAGCAGTATGCAATATTCTGAAAATAAAAACTTACAGGAAATGCCTTTTCTTTTCAAAAGAAACATGCTACAATATGTGGTACCCGCTACAAGAAAAGGGTGGGGGACACACAAGATATAGTGTTTGATTTGGAGGACACCACAATGGTTTATATTATCAAAAAGGACGGCACCAAAGAAGAATTCGACGCGCAGAAGATCGTTCGTGCCGTAAATAAATCCGCACAGAGAATCCTGTATACCTTCTCACAGCAGGAGATTGACTTTATCTGTAAGTTCGCAACCGAGCACGTATATTCCCTTGGAAAGACCGAAATTCCGATCAGCGATATGCACAATATCGTGGAGGGAGCACTCGAAAAAGTAAACCCGGCTGTGGCAAAAAGCTACCGCGATTACCGCAATTACAAAACTGATTTTATCCATATGATGGACGAGGTCTACACGAAGAGCCAGTCCATCCGCTACATCGGCGACAAGAGCAATGCCAACACCGACAGCGCCCTCGTTGCAACGAAGCGAAGCCTGATTTTCAACGAGCTGAACAAAGAGCTGTACCGCAAGTTCTTCATGAACCGCAACGAGCTGCAGGCCTGTAAGGACGGTTACATCTACATCCACGACCAGTCCGCACGTCTCGATACCATGAACTGCTGTCTGTTCGATGTCGGAAACGTTTTAAAAGGCGGTTTCGAGATGGGAAATGTCTGGTACAACGAGCCGAAGACACTCGACACCGCATTTGATGTCATGGGCGATATCGTCCTCAGCACCGCTGCACAGCAGTACGGCGGCTTTACCGTGCCGGAGGTGGACAAGATCCTTGCTCCGTACGCACAGAAGAGCTACGATTACTACGTAAAAGAGTTCCTGAAATATACCAACGCATCCTGGGAGGGTGCACAGGAGAAAGCCATCGAGTATGCGATCGACAAAGTAAGAAGAGAGTGCGATCAGGGATGGCAGGGAATTGAGTATAAACTGAACACTGTTGGATCTTCCCGCGGTGATTATCCGTTCGTTACCGTGACCCTCGGCCTTGGAACGAGCATGTTCGAGAAGATGATTTCCATCTCCCTTCTCGAGGTCCACAAAAACGGACAGGGCAGGAAAGGCCACAAAAAGCCGGTGCTCTTCCCGAAAATCGTCTTCTTATATGACAAGGCAATTCACGGAGAGGGCGGCATCGCAGAAGATGTCTTTGAGGCAGGACTTGACTGTTCCTCTAAAACCATGTATCCGGACTGGCTGTCGATGAGCGGCGAGGGCTACATCGCCGAGATGTACAAGAAATACAAGAGAGTCATCAGTCCGATGGGATGTCGTGCTTTCCTTAGCCCGTGGTACGAGCGCGGAGGCATGGAGCCGGCAGATGAGAACGACAAACCGGTCTTTGTCGGACGTTTCAACATCGGAGCCGTTTCCCTTCATCTTCCGATGATCCTGGCAAAATCCCGTTCCGAGAACCGCGATTTCCACGAAGTGCTCGACTTCTACCTCGAGATGATCCGCGATCTGCACAAACGGACCTACGATTACCTCGGCGAGATGCGTGCATCCACGAACCCGCTGGCTTACTGCGAGGGAGGTTTCTACGGCGGCCACTTAAAACCGTCCGACAAGATCCGCCCGCTGTTAAAGCCGATGACCGCATCGTTCGGTATCACGGCGCTGAACGAGCTGCAGGAGCTGTACAACGGAAAATCTCTTGTTGAGGACGGACAGTTCGCACTCGACACGCTGAAATATATCAACGACAAGGTTGCCGAGTTTAAGAAAGAGGACGGCATCCTCTATGCGATCTACGGCACACCGGCAGAATCCCTGTGCGGCCTGCAGATAGAGCAGTTCCGCAAACAGTACGGCATCGTCCGCAACGTTTCGGACCGCCCGTATGTGAGCAACAGTTTCCACTGCCACGTAACCGAGGACATCACCCCGATCCAGAAACAGGATCTCGAGGGACGTTTCTGGGAGCTCTGCAACGGCGGAAAAATCCAGTACGTGCGCTATCCGGTCGGCTATAACAAAGGCGCGATCAAGACACTGATCGAGCGTGCGATGGAGCTTGGCTACTACGAGGGCGTCAACCTGTCCCTGGCTTACTGCGATGACTGCGGCCACCAGGAACTCGACATGGATGTCTGCCCGGTCTGCGGTTCCAAGAACCTGACAAAGATCGACCGTATGAACGGCTATCTTTCCTACAGCCGTGTCCATGGCGACACACGTCTGAATGAAGCAAAGATGGCGGAAATTGCAGAGAGAAAATCCATGTAATCATCCATGAAATAATCAATGGAATAATCAAAAGCCTCTGAGAAAAGTCCGGTGTGAATGTGACTTTCCTCAGAGGCTTTTTGGGTATTGCATCCGGTGGAAGCTGCCGGCGGCAGGGACTGCAGATGATGTGAGAATTAATCTTCGACATCGCGGGTAATATTGCGAACCCAGATGTACTTTTTATAATGATGATAAACGGCAGGAAGCTTTACAATTTCATCGAGATTTACAATGCAGTAAACCACCATAACCGGAAGCTTCAGCCAGAATGCGGCAAGAAAGCCAAGCGGTACAGAAAAGCACCACATAGCGCCGATGTTTCCCTGCATATCAAATTTCGCATCGCCTCCGGCACAAAAGATACCGTCGAGAACGGTTGTGTTGACCGATTGTGCCATCAGGTTCAGACCGCAGAAGAGAAGCATGTACTGCAGGTATTCGGCTGCGGTATCGGAAAGTGGGGCAAAATGAACGATGGCTGGGGAAATGAGCATCAGCAGGCCGCCGGTCACAATGCCGATGGCAATGGAGAGATGGCTTAAACGTCCGCCATACTCGCGGGCTTTTTCCAGCTCGTTCGCGCCGAGCAGATTTCCGATCAGAACTCCGGCACCACCGCTCACGCCGCGGATCAGACAGGAGAGAAGGCTCTTGGCAATCGAGGTGATGGAGTTTGCCGCAACGGCATCACTTCCCATATGCCCCATGATAACGGAGTACAGAACGTAGGCAATTCCCCAGACGAGGGAGGCCGCAAGCACGGGAAGCGTGTAGCGCCAGAAATCTTCTGAGAGTATTTTCCCTGCGGAAGAGAAGAGGCGGTTCCAGAGAATCCGCACGCGTTCCGGTTTCTTTGTCTCAAGATAAGCCCAGATCAGTTCCACAACGCGGGCGGCTACCGTTGCATAAGCTGCGCCACGGATCCCAAGTGCCGGAGCACCGCAAAGACCGTAGATGAGGATGGCATTTAAAATGATGTTCAGTACAACCGCAGTGGAACTGATGCGGGAGCTGACTGCTGCATGACCGGTGTTTTTCAGCAGGATCAGATAGACCTGCGAAATACCGCAGAGTACGTAGGAGAGTGCAACAGCGCGTAAATACTGGCTTCCGCTTGCAACCAGGGCCGCATCGTTTGTAAAGATGCGCATCAGCATTTCAGGACAGAAACCGGCAAGGATGGTGAACAGGCCGGAGAACAGCAGATTGGTGCGAAGTGCGATCGGAATCACTTTTTCGATCGAAGCGGCATCCCGTTTCCCCCAGTACTGCGCTGCCATAATACCGGCGCCCGCCGCGATGCCTGAGATAAAAAGGCTCAAAACAAACTGCACCTGTCCGGCCAGTGAAACAGCAGACAACGAAGTCTGATCAATCCAGCCCAGCATGATCGCGTCCGTTGCGCTGACGAGAGCCAGCATAAAATTCTGGATCGCAATCGGAAGGACGAGGAGTTTTAGTTTCTGGTAAAACTCATCCTTAAAATTCATTCGTGTTTTCATAAAAAGTCCCCCAAAGTATAAATAGTAGTTTTTGCTGTATTATAGCGGAAAGAAAATGGGAAAACAATGGCTAAAACAAGCTATTTTCTGGTCAATGTTGACATTCCCTGTATAATATAGAAGAAAAAGAACTTTTCCGGTGCCCGTGTCCGGTACGCCGGAAAGCGGAGAAGAAGTTTGATCAGAAAATCAGGTTTCCTTCAGCAGAAACTCCAGGATTTCTGCTATCAGAATAAATATGCCGGCAGCGGCTGTCTTTATAAAATCCAGAAATCCATGCAGGAGCTGGAGAAGCTTTTGAAAAAGAAAGATAAGAAACGGAAGTAGGTTCGGCTGCCATTGGAGCCGTCATCGAAACAAACGGAAATATACGAAAAAATTGTGAAGTTTAATAGAATTATAAGACCTGTTTTCGCTGTTTTTAACAAAAGTAAAGAAACAGTGAAAAAAAGGTTGCTTTTTTCGGCAGAATCCTTTATAATCTTATTTGTGTTCAGCGAGTGGATCATCCAATGAAACACAGAAAAACAAAAGTAAGCGCCTTTAGCTCAGTTGGTAGAGCAGTAGACTCTTAATCTATTTGTCCGGGGTTCGAGCCCCCGAAGGCGCACTGAAAGCACTGTTTTTACTGCCTTTGAGCAGCGGGGACGGTGTTTTTTTTCGTAATTTTACAAAAGTCAAAAGGAAAAATATATGAACTATGAAACAGTAGAACGAATTGATAGAGCAATTAGTATTCTTGTATATGCTATACTAAGCTGGAAATTTTCAATTTCAATTTTATATGAAGATCCACTAAAAAATATATTTACAACGATATTTTTAGTCATTTTCTGTGAAATTATTGAAAAAATAATCTTCAAAATAGCATATAGTGCAACCGGAATATTATCTTATACATGGGAAGATCCGCTTACAAAAAGCGTAACGCACTGGAAAATTAGAGCTATACTTTTTATACTAGTATTTGTTTTAAAAATATTAGGATTTTGGAATTTAATTCTGCCACCAATTATAGATTTCCTTTACCTGCACCTTGAAACTTTTGTTAAAAAGAATTGGGATAACTTTATAGATAACTTTCTCAAATCAGCTGGTGTGCGCTAAATCTTTAAGAACTTCATAGAAAATCATAGTTATAAGCAAGCTTTCTATCATATACTGATGCCATTTAAAAGTCCCA
>OGZT01001015.1_pt1 | contig 20803 bp, 29 predicted proteins | sample 1576891 | NCBI WGS metagenome assembly OGZT01 (sample SAMEA3541521, study PRJEB24748) | human gut metagenome | biome: human gut; feature: human-associated habitat; material: faeces | place: China | collected 2012 | reverse complement strand
AGTTCTTTGCCCACTATTTCCTTTTCCAAAGAGTGATGCAGATTTCAAGCGAATTCCTTCGCCCGCTGTCCCCGGTTGCCGGTGTCATCATTATCGTTGCGGGGTTCGCCAACGTTTCGCCGCTCACTGTCATCCGCCGCACCTGGCTTCCCTGCTGCGCCGGCATGGCTGTCGCTCTTGGTGCATCCGTTCTGTTCTTCTGAAAACAGAAAAACGGACTCATTTCCCCTGGCCTCTGCCAGGAATGGGTCCGTTCTCAAACAGCCAAAGAAAAATCCCAGCGACCTTTGTCTGCTGGGATTTATCTGGCGGAAGGGGAGGGATTCGAACCCTCGATACGGCATAACCGTATGCCGGATTTCGAGTCCGGTGCATTCGACCACTCTGCCACCCTTCCAGTGATCGTACGAGGCTATGAATCTTAGCAAAAAATATACCGAAATGCCACTACCCCCTTTTATTGTGTCAGTTAAACTAATTAGAATAGGAGAAATAGGCAGAAAAACGCCGCAACGAGCGCGCTTTTGTTACTCAGCATTCTCATAAATTGGAGAGTTCCATGAAATCAGGCACCACCAAGACCAGCAACAAGGACGATCTCCGCAGCCGTTTTGCTGCTGCGCTGAAAGACATTGACGAAAAGACTCAGCTTATCAATGGCAAGAAAGCTGTTGTAAAAGAAACTTTTGACAATCTGGTCAAGCTCGCCCGCGAGTATGTCGAAGCCGCGGCTGAGTCCGCTGAGGAAGCGAAGGCAACCGTGAAGGCAAAGACCGAAGTTGCCAAGGCGAAGGCCAAGGCCGTGAAAGCCACGGTTGAGCAGGTCAAGAAGAAAGGGATTGATTTCTTTTAAAGAAGGAAATAAACGAATGAATGGAGCAATTTATACTATTTATGTTTCTGATGGTAACATAAACGGTAACATAAACGGTAACATAAACGGTAACATAAGTGGTAACATAAGTGGTAACCCTTTATATAAACATAAACAGAAACAAAAACATAATAACTCTGGGGAGTTATTTCCTCCCGACCCTCCACCAAAAAAAACTTCTCGTAATAAAACGGAGTTTGTACCCCCTAAATTAGATGAGGTAAAAGCATACTTTGAGAATAAACTGCCAGATTGGGAGTTGCAAGCAGAGATTTTTTACAATCACTTCATGTCACTCGGATGGCGTACAGTTTCTGGGGCAAGAGTAGAACATTGGGATAGCCGTGCAAATCTTTGGATTACTGAGAAAAAAATAAAAAACGATGGAAACAAGAAGCAAGCAGACAATGAGTCTGGCTCAGATATTATCATCCGGTCTGTTGAGGGATGATCCGGTGGAAGTATCCCAACGTCCAGAATTATTTCGTAAGTGCTGTAACCACGTTTGCTCTGATTTTGTAATTGATGATACCAACAGGAAGCTGATGAATAATTTGTTTTTGTATGCTGAACACCGTTCCGGAAGCTATTCTATCGATAAAGGTATTTGGCTATGGGGAAACATTGGTACCGGAAAGTCTACTATCATCAAGATACTGGAGCTGTACGATAAGTTATCAAAAGGACTTACGATCGGAGGATATCCTATAGGTGGGTTCCGTATTGAGTCTGCTTCAACTGTGGCCGGAAAGTATTCAATGAAAGGAGCTGACTCGCTGGAACCGTATATTTACAACTCAGGTAATCCTTCTACGATTTCTTTTGATGAGCTTGGACGCGAACCATGTCCGGCTAAATATTTCGGAACTGAGTTAAACGTGATGCAATATGTATTCCAGTGCCGATATGAGTTACGGTATGAAGCTTTAACTCACGTTACTACGAACTTATCTCTTGAAGAAGTTCAGAATAAATACGGAAGTTACATCGCTGACCGAATCAATGAAATGTTTAACGTTATTGAACTAAAAGGAAAAAGTCGAAGATGAAAGACTGTAATCTTATTGCGACTATACTACTTGTGATGGTAGTGTATGCCGCTTTTTATTTTGTCTGCTACTGGATAGCAGATTATTGTTTAAGAACTTATATGTAACGCAATTATGGAAAACAAAACTTTCAAAGAAGCGATCAAGGTATATCTTGATGATCGTGCAAAAACAGATAAGTTGTTTGCTGTATCCTATGCTAAAACAAACAAGAACCTTGACGATTGTTGTAACTATATCCTCGGTGAAGCTAAAAAGCGGGGTAATGCTGTTGCAATGACTGATGAAGAAGTGTACGGAATGGCAGTTCATTATTATGATGAAGACAACATCAAAGTAAACAAGCTTCCGGCAAATGCCAGAAACTCTGTAGTGTTACCTACAAGTAAGCCAATAGAGCTTACCGAAGAAGAAAAGAATGCAGCTCGTGAGTCAGCAATTAAACGTCTTGCTGAGGAACAACATGCTTTACTTCGTAAAAAGCCAACAAAGGCCAAAAAAGAAACAACAGAGGTTCAACAAATGTCATTGTTTTAATTATGAAACCAAGAACTAAGTTACAGAAACTGGTAGCGGAATTGAGTAGTCAGCTGCCTGATCTTACAGAGAAGCAAATAGCATGGGCAAAAAAGAATTCTGTAGAACATCCTGGTTTTCGTACGAAAAAGGGAATTATCTGTACTGAGTGTGGGCGGTTCTTTCCTGATATGATCGACCTTGAAGATGGTGAGATTGATATATGTCCACACTGCGGCCATCATATTAAAATTGAGTCAAGCCGCAAGCGTACGGACCGGGAAATAGAATACTTCTGTATTGTTACTATCCGCAAAAGTTGGCAAGTAATTCGCTATTTCTACATTGAGAAAAATTGTAAGTTTGGTAAACCGGCTCATTACTTTATCAATGAAGTACTGCAGCAATGGATGAAGCCAGGCAATGTATTGGTAACGATTGCCAGACCACGCCTGATGTGCAGTTACCGACTCACTGATATGTGGTCTCATAGCGGTGATTTGGAAATTCGTAATTATTCTGACGATTATAATGTTCCTGTCAGTGCTACTTATCCGATTTCCCGATTTTTACCGGATTGGAAGAAATATGGCTTTACGAAGGTAATACAGGGAATTAGTCTATTCTCATTATTTGTTCAGCTTCAATATAACTCGAAGGTAGAAACACTACTTAAAGCTAAGCAGTACAACTTACTCCGATATGCAGTTAGTTACAGTTCTTACAAGGTACACAATGAATGGGCTTCTATTAAAATCTGTATGAGAAACAAGTATGTTGTAAAAGATGCTTCTATGTGGTTCGACTACTTAGACTTGCTTAAACGCTATCATAAAGATTTGCATAATGCATACTATGTTTGCCCCCAGGACTTACGCAAGTCACATGATTATTATATGGAGAAGAAAAGAAAGGAGGACGCAAAAGCAGAACTGGAGCGGAATGAGAAAAGAATGCTTGAACTTAAAAAGTATGAACAGGAATTCATTAAACAGAAAAGCAAGTTCTTTGATTTGAATATCGCTGACGGGGAATTAGTGATTGTTGTACTTAAAAGCCTTGAGGATTTCAAACAGGAAGGAAATATCATGCATCACTGTGTATTTTCCAACAGTTATTTCCAAAAGAAAGATTCTCTTATTCTTTCGGCCATGATAAGAAATAAACACATCGAGACTATTGAGGTCAACTTGAAAACATTGAGTGTTGTTCAATCTCGTGGTGTTTGTAACAAGAGCACAGAGTACCATGATCGTATTATTGGACTTGTGAAAAAGAATATGAATTTGATTCGTCAGAAATTAATAGCGTAAAACCAATTTAGAAAGGAAGTAAATAATGGATTTAGAAAGTGTACTTAACGCTTTACCTCGCTCCATTAAAGTTAATAAGATCGAGTATAAATTGATTATTAGTACTAATCTTGTAATACAAGAGAAATGGAGTGTTCTATATGCTCCGAATACAATTTGCCCTGATATACCGGAGCATGAATCAATTAGTGATGATCTATGTATTGCAGCCTATGATATGCTGCAATGGTGCAAGGAGAATAAATATGTCAAATGATTAATAACAAATTAATAATGAGCAAAGTTCAAATACCGTTAGAAAAATTAGAAGAACTGAAATCTGAAATAATCAAAGAGATTGAAGAACTGACTGAAGGCACTGTATCAGAATTTCACATTGAAAATACAGGTATGTATGTCTATTTCAAAGTTACCTATGTGTTTTCTCTATGCTTTCCGAAATACCAACTGTTAAGTATTGATTTTGAGAAAAGGAGAGTTCATTGCCATGCTGATGTTATTTCGTTTTCATGTGTAAGAGAGTTGTTCCTTTAAATTTTGAGAAAAACAAATAAGATATGAAGATTTTAAAAGCAAAAGAATTAATTGAGAATAACACCCTTGCTAATATTGGAGTTACAGGAAATACGACAGTAGTATTTACGGAGATAGCTTTGACAGCCGTTAATTTGGCACGTGAAGAAGGTAGGCAAGAAATGAAGAAAAATGCTATCGAAATCGTTTGCCCCATACTCGCAAATTGTGAAGGGTTTAAAGCGGAAGATGTTGTGTATCTCGAACAACAAATGAGAAAATTATTATAATTCAAATCAATAAAGAAATGAAGAAAATACTAATAACACTTGTGCTTCTCACTTTGATTGTAGGATGCACTGCACATAAAGTTTCGCATACGACTTTTAAGAGAGAATACAAAGAGAATCGCTTCACGAAACAATTTCAGCAAGCGGATTCAATGTTTAACGAAAAATATTTATTAAAATGAAAACATTAGATGAAAAATCGGCTGAATATTCAGCAAAGTTGTGTAACCAGAGTGGTAACTATACCAAAGGTGAGATTGAAACGGCCTATGTCATAGGTGCTTTGGAAAGCGAAGAATTAACAATCGGTGAACTTGGTTCTTTCGGTCAAGCTCTTAAATCCATTCAAAGAGGAAGACTTGTTGCCCGGCAAGGATGGAACGGAAAAGGCATGTTCATTTTTCAACGTCCGGAAGATAGCTTGCCTACTGATATGATCGTGAATCAGGTCAAATCATTACCCGAATCATTCAAAAGATGGGTTGCCAATAATAATGGAGATTCGGCAACTGATAAAATCAAGTTTACCGCATACTTGTGTATGAAAGCTGCTGATGGAACAGTTGTTAATGGTTGGCTTGCATCACAGACGGATATGCTTGCCAACGATTGGATGATAGTAGAGTAATCACATTGCCATGCGGTGGTTCAATGTCCACCGTATGGTTCAAATCAAGATAAAAAGGAATATAATGGCCAAAACTGATAAGAAATACAATGAATAAAATAAGATTATCATATGGGAAATAAAAGAAGATCAGTTCGATTTAATGAGCGCACATGGATGCTGCTTACTGAGCTATCAGAAAAAACAGGTGCAAGTATATCCGTCATTATCCGGGGGTTAATTATTCGTGGAATGGATGAGATAACGGATGAATCTGGTAACTTAAAAGTAAATGCGAGACAGATACAAAAAGAATAAATATTATCCGGAAATAGCAGAAATCATAGGGCGTAACTTTAAAAAGTTACATGCTCTATGTTTCCGTGAAAATACCGGTTATTTTGATTCGCGTAACTATGAGGATATCTTTCAAGATACAGTAATATATGTAATACAGGATACTATGTCTCTAACCTGTAAGACAGATTCCGATCTGATACAACATTTCCTATATCGTTATCGGATGATTGAATATCAGGCTATCCAAGATGCCAAACAAATAAAAACAATACCTTATGCCGACTATTTACAAACCCCAAAAGAACCTGCAGAAGAATAACAATCAATATGATTCTGAACGTCGTAAAATCTATAATTCAGAGCGCTGGCGTCGGTTACGTGCTTGGAAATTTGCTTCTGATCCTTTATGTGAGATGTGTTTAAAAGAAGATAAGGTGGTACCTGCGGAAGATATACATCATATTGTTTCTTTCATGAGTACGGATGATCCTGAACAACGTATATTTCTTGCATATGATTACGAAAATTTGATGAGCTTATGTAAACAATGTCATCAAAAAGTCCATAATAAAAAAGGGGAATAGTTTACTATTCCCCAAACCTTTGTACGACTCAAACAAAGGCGGTGTCAGATAACATTCAGTATTAACTAACTGAAAGGGAGCCGATTTTATTACTAATATCTTTTAGAGCTTTATTGAATGTCTCTATTTCCTTGTCGTTTAGTGTATATACACGTCCTCTTACTCTATATCCGTTGATACGCTGGTATAACCATGCACGACTTTTACCGAAGTAATTTTTCGCAATGTATGATATCGGGATTAAATCTATGATTTCATTCATCTGCTCTCTGATTGTAATACTTTTATCTAAAGAGTCAACTCTATTTTCTATTGCGTTGAGTTCCGCATCAAGGTGTTTTCGGATAGCTTCCTTTTCTTCAGGTTTTATGTACAGGGCCTTCATCTCGATCAAGTGTGCATCTAATTCTTCCCCGTGTAAAGTATCCATTTTTAATAAATCATCTTTTAAAGTTCTCATATCATGGTCTTTTTAATACCCCTCTAAAGAGGGGCTGTTAATCACTTTTTTAAATTCTCTTTTCTTTTGAGGAGTCCGGATATCCTTTCAAGAATTAAATCAGTACGCTTATCATCATCTTTCTTTTCTATCTCTAATATTTGTACTTTTCTTTTCCACTCCCGGAGGTTCTGCTTTTCCCTCTCGATTTCTAACTCGATCCTTTCAAGATCATTAAGTTCTTTCATCTGCTTTTGATTAATGGTTAATACTACGTTTATCTGACACTACAAAGATACATAATCTTTTGTATATGTGCGCTGTTTATATACAAAAGATTATGTAAATATGAATAAATAGGGAAATCCCTATTGACAAATGATACATAGGGGATAGGGGGTAATATTTTATAGATTTTAGCTTTCGATACCTCGCCCCAGCCTTCTTTACACGCACGGCACTTTTTCAAATTTTGAATTTGTTAATTTATTAACAATTCTATTTGTCGGACATCTGTATGGTTGTTCTAAAAAATAGTTATGGTGAAATTTGCAATGCCAGATAATTTATCCGATGAAACTCAGAAGTTTATCAAGGATGTCGTGAAAGAACTGAATGCCAGAAAAGCTATTCAGAATATTGATCTTGGTGCCATCCGTATGTTGGCAACCAGCTACGAGATGTATTTGCAGGCTACGGAAATATTGCTTGAGGAAGGGCCGGTTATTCAGATTAAATACGAGAAAGCGGCTAATCCTGCTCAGAATATCGCAACAAAAAACTATTCCCAAGTGATGAAGATCATGACGGAATACGGTCTTACGATCAAAAGTCGCGGAAGTATTAAAGCTATGAAGTCCGAAGAAAAAGACGATTCGCCGTTAGACCGGTTTTTAAAGAAAGGCGCACGTGAAAAGCGATGAAAGGGTATTATCAGTATGCCGCTGATGTGCGTGACGGTAATGTTCTTGTAGGTGAATTCATAAAATTGGCTGTCGAGCGTTTTTATTCCCTGTTTGAGCGTGATGACATTCAATTTCGTGAGGAACGTGCGGATTATGCCATTGAGTTTATTGCCCTATTACGGCATTATACAGGCAGGCATGCAGGAAAACCTTTTGAACTGTTACCGTGGCAGGAGTTTGCAGTAGCGAGTATCTATGGGTTTTATAAAAAAGACGATGACGGCTCATGGTGCAGGATGGTTTCGTCCGTGTACATTGAAATGGCCCGTAAAAACGGAAAATCTGCTTTTGCGGCAGCTCTTTGCCTTTATCATCTTATCGCCGACGGTGAGTCTGCGGCCGAGGTCTATCTTGCCGCCAATAGTAAGGACCAGGCAAAAGTCAGCTTTAAAATGTGCCGGAACTTTGTATCTGGACTTGACCCGAAACATAAATACTTAGAATCATTCCGGGATCAGATAAATTTCGACAAGACCTTATCTTTCCTGAAGGTATTGGCCGCCGATTCATCCAAATTGGACGGGCCAAACCCGTCCATGTTTTTGCTCGATGAATACCATGCGGCCAAAAATTCCGGACTGAAAGATGTACTTCAATCCGGACAGGGAATGCGTGATGATCCGATGTCGATCATTATCACTACCGCCGGTTTTGATAAGTTGGGGCCATGCTATCAATTCAGGGAGATGTGTACCGAGGTTTTAATGGAATTGAAAGAGGATGATACCCTTTTTGCCTTAATTTATTCTTTGGATGAAGGCGATGATTGGAAAGATGAAAAGGTGTGGGCTAAGAGTAATCCTAATCTGGGGGTTACTGTAAAACCGAAATATTTGCGTGAACAGGTGCGGAAAGCTATTAACTCGCCGTCTGAGGAAGTGAGTATCAAAACCAAGAATATCAATATGTGGTGCGATGCGGAAACGGTTTGGATTCCGGACCACTATATCCTGAATGCTTCTGCCAACCTCGACTTTGAGCAATTCCGGGACAAAGATTGCTATGCTGGTATTGACCTTTCAAGTACAAGTGATTTGACCTGTGTAGATTTTATGTTTCCTGTTGCAGACAAATATTATTTTAAGACACTGTATTACTTGCCGGAAGCTGCTTTGTATGAAAAACGTTTCAAAGATCTGTATGGAGAATGGCGGAGACAGGGGTATATTACCATCACGCCGGGTAATGTGACCGACTACGACTATATTTTGAATGATATAATGCATATCCGGGAAATAGTATTTATTCAGAAAATTGCGTATGACTCGTGGAACTCCACACAATTTGTGATCAATGCCGAAGAACAGGGATTACCAATGGAACCCTTTAGTCAGGCTCTTGGTAATTTTAACCGTCCGACGAAGGAGATGGAACGCCTGATATTATCAGGTAAAGCTGTTATTGATAACAATGTCATTAACCGGCACTGTTTCCGTAATGTGGTTATGGCGCGTGATCGTAATGGTAATACCAAACCGTCAAAACAGTTCGAGGAAAAGAAAATAGACGGTGTAATAGCTAAGCTGGAAGCTTTGGGAGTGTACTTGGTTTCTCCGAGATATGGAGAATTTTATTAGTTGTCGGACACTTTTATGGTTAGTATAAAAAAGAAGGAATAAATATGATTCGCAGAGAAAAAGCAGGGGTAGATAAGCTTTTGGGAAAATTAGTTATTGCTTGGAACGATAACACTAAAGAAGCTGTTTACGGAATTTTAACGAGCTTTTATATGAAAGGTGGGGTTTATAAATCTTTTGAATTAGACAATAAACGAAAGGTGTTTAAGCATGTCTGTCCGTTTGTAGATGAGGATTTCTATCGTGAATTTAAGACTATGGGGTGATGAATATATTTGGATATAAATTTGAAATCAGAAAAGCATCAAAACAGGAGACATCTCGTATTCCGGCATGGGGTTACTCCGGTGGTCATGCTCCTTTACTGAGCCGTAGTAAACCGATGCTTCTTTCTACAGTATACCGATGTGTGGACTTGATATCCGATAGCGTGGCTGTGCTGCCATTAAAGACTTATGAACTTGACAAAGACGGGTTTAAGAGGGAATTTAAAGAGCATCCGGCATACCAGCTGTTGGACCTGGAACCTAATGAAGATATGACAAGGTTTGTGTTCTTCAAGACGCTAATGGCTTCAGTCTTGTTAACAGGAAATGGGTATGCGTATATTGAGCGTGACGGTAAGCTGAATGTGTTACAGCTTATCTATCTGCCGACAAGCTATGTGTCAATCGTTTGGGTTACGGATCAGAACGGTATTATGAGAAAACGATATCAGGTAGTTGGATTCAAAGAGCTTGTTGAGCCGAGAGATATGATTCATGTGCTGAATTTCTCTTATGATGGAATTATTGGCGTGTCTACACTTACTCACGCTCGGCAATCTCTCGGTATTGCTACGAGTTCAGAAGAGCACGCTGCGGGATTCTTCAAAAGTGGTGGTATATCTGGGGTTCTGACAGTTGAGGGGCCTCGCCTTAATAAAACCCAGAAAGATGAGGTTTACGAAACGTGGGAGGAGCGAATTATCAATCACCCGAACGGCATTGCGGTATTAGAGGGGAATATGAAGTACCAGCCTATTACTATCAATCCCAAGGATGCTCAGTTACTCGAATCGAGACAGTTCAATGTCGTTGATCTCTGTAGGTTCTTCTCTGTGTCACCGGTTAAGGCTTTTGATTTATCGAAGTCGAGTTACTCAACTGTTGAGGCTACGCAGCTACAGTATTTGACAGATACTGCTCTTGCTGTAATCACAAAGATTGAGCAGGAGATTAATCGTAAGGTTTTTCTTCTGTCCGAGCGCGGTAGAATTATTGCTGAATTCGATACGTCAGCTATTCTCCGTACTGATAAGAGTGCGCAAGCGGCTTATTGGAAGGATCTGTCAGTCATTGGGGCAGCAACTCCAAATGAGGTACGTAGGGAAAATAATCTTCCAAGGATAGAGAATGGTGACAAGGCTTTTGTACAGGTGAATGTGCAGACCATTGACAATGCCGTGAAGGAAAAAGTAGTAGATGCACAAAATAATCAAAAAGTGTCGGACAACTCTGTGGTTATTGATTAAAAATGTAGTTATGGACGAAAAAAGAGAAATAAGAAATACTGCATTCCAAGTGCAACTTACTGGGGATGCGGAGGAAAAAAGGACTGTAGAGGGGTATGCGCTACTGTTTGACACTCCTTCTGACGGATTGTGGTTTGAGGAGGTTATAGAACGCGGAGCTTTGGACGGTGTTGTTGCAAGGAGTGATGTGTTTGCTGCTCTTAACCATGACAAAAACCGGGGAATCCTTGCAAGAAGTAAGGAGGGTACCGGTTCATTGCATTTATCGGTAGATAACAAAGGGCTTAAATATCGGTTTGAAGCTCCTAAAACGGCACTAGGGGAGGAATTATTAGAAAATCTCCGTCGTGGGGAGATAGATCAGAGTTCTTTCTGCTTTGACGTAGAAAGTGACACTTGGGAGAAAAAGGACAACGGAACATGGAAACGTACTGTTCACAAAATCGGCAATTTGTACGATGTGGCACCGGTATATAATGCCGCATACAGTAAGACATCCGTGTGTCTTCGCGGTAAAGAACAGGCGGAAGAGGAACTCCGTAAGCGTGAACAGGTAGTACCGGAGGAGTACTATCAGACTATAGAGAAATCACTAAATTTATAAATTTATGGCAAAAGAGAAGAGTATCACAGAGTTAAAGGACGAAAGGAATCAGTTGATTACCCGTTCTAAAGAAATTATTAACGCAGCTAGAACTGAGAACCGCCAGTTTAAGCCGGAAGAAACGGAAGAATTGGGAGAAAACCAGCGCCGTAGGGCTGAGATCGAGCTTGAGATTGAGGAACGTGAAATTATGAACCGTGGAATTGCAAAACCGCATGTACAACCTGGACAAGAAAGATTTTCATTCCGTAGAGCATTGGCTAATTATGTGTCCGGTCAAGAACAAAATGCAGCTGATGCATCCGTAATTGAATCAACAACGAATTTTCATAACAGTTGTGGCATTCAACGGGCTTCAAAGACATCACTTGTGCTTCCTATTGAGTCACGCGCCACATTTACAGCAGCTACAGAATCAACTACCGGAGTTGTAATAGATCAGGAGCAACAAGAAATGTTGTTGCCCTTACAGGCATCTTTAGTGCTGGCGAAAGCCGGAGCCCGGTTCATGACAGGATTGCAGGGAGATATCTATTGGCCTAAATATAGCGGTTCAAATGTGTTCTGGGAAGGTGAGAACGCTAAAGCAAAAGATGGAGCAGGTGAATTTTCCAAAGGGGATGCGTACAAACCGAAACGTCTGACTGCCTATGTTGATATCTCCGAGCAGTTACTTATTCAGGAAAATACATCCGTTGAAGCTATTATTCGCCAGACTCTGGCAACCGCTATCGCCCAAAAAGTGGAACAGACAGCATTTGGGACTCATGCGCATGATGATAACAAACCCGATGGGCTATTTCAAGACGTACCGACTATTTCCGGTACGATGGATTGGGCAAAGGTCGTAGAGTTGGAAACGAATGCTGATTTGCAAAATGCTTTATACGGTAATCTGGCATATATTATGCATCCGGCCCTAGTCGGGAAGGCTAAGACGAAAGTAAAAGATGCTTCTGGTGCCGGTGGTTTCATTTTCGGAGAAAACGGGATGGGAATGTTGAATGGTTATCGTTCTTTGCGTACTAACAATTTACCTAAGGACTTACAAGAAAGTAAAGACGAATATGGAATAATCTTTGGTAACTGGAATGATTATTTCATTGGTCAGTGGGGAGCTTTGGAAATCAAAGTAGACCCATATTCCCGTATGTTAGAAGGTGTAGTTCGTTTGGTTGTTAATTCTTATTGGAATATGGGTATGATTCGTTCAGAATCATTCTCTATCGCCTCTATGAAATAGCATGGCATACTTGACTTTAGATATGGCAAAAAGGCACTTGAATATAGAGCCCTCGTATACGGATGAAGATTCTTATATAGAAGCTCTGATTACTGTAGCTGAAGAAAAAACAGCGAAAGAGCTTTGTGTGTCTGTAGAAGACCTTGCCACCATTGATGGTGGTAAGGTTATTCCTGCTCCACTGATTCAGGCGATGTTGTTGTGTCTTGGTGCCTATTATGCAAATCGGGAAAATACGGTATATGCGACTCTAAAAGAAATTCCTCAAGGGGCAAAATACTTAGTTGATCTTTATAGGGACTATTCAAAATGAGAGCTGGATTATTACGTGAAATATTGGTGTTTAAAGAATTGGTTGCAGCTCAATCCGCTTCTGGATCAATTGAACAGAAGTATGAACCGATACTGACTTGTAGGGCTTCACGCAGAAAGATGTCTGCTATTGCGGATCGGGACGGGGTGAATGCTATGGAGCAGTTTATTGGAAAAATTATAGTGTTCCAGACTCGTAACTATCCACAGATAAAGGAAAACAGTCGTGTTAGTTATAGGGGGTTGGAATACACTGTCAAGATGGTGGACTTACAGAGAGACAATACATTGGTGATTACCCTTGAAAAATTGAATACCTGATGCAAGTAAAACTCATAGATAGGGAAGCAGTTGTTTATCTCGTAGAACAATTGGAAGCTTTCGAGAAAGACAAGGCTATTAAGTCGGGGCTCCGGGCGGCGGTGAATGTCTTTCGAGTGAGAGGAAAAAGTAATTTACGTGATAGGTTGAAGAGACCGGGTAAGGGAACTAATCATCTGATGAATTCTTTTACGACAAGAGTAAAGCGTAATAAATTAGGGGCTTTAGCTGGATTCGATAAATGGGGCGCGCATTCGCACCTTGTTGATCTTGGTACACGAAAGCGGCCACATCCAATCACCGGAAATTCGGGTATTATGCCAGCTAATAGATTTTGGTCGGATGCAAAAAATAGCGAAGAATACAAGGCAATGGATGCCCTATACAGAGGGGTTGAAAGAGCAATACAACGTATTAATAACCGTAGATAATGGGAAAAGCAGAAGAAAAATTCAATATTTCAACAGAAATCAGAGCAATACTACTGGACTCTCCGGAAATTAAGGAATTAGTAGGTACAAAGGTATATCCCCTTGTTGCACCGCAGGATACGCCAGGAGACTTTATCATATACCAGCGGGATCGCTATATGATCGAACGTAACAAGATGGCCTACACGTCCCAAAAATGCGAAGTCTATATCAATGCGGTTTGTGATAACTATGACAGGAGTAAGCAACTTGCATTATTGATTTTTGAAGCATTAGACGGGGAGTTTAGTAATCCGAATATGACTATACACTTGGAAGATGCTACAGAAGATTATGTAGACGGGAAATACATACAGGTCTTATTATTTTCAATTGTTTAAAATTTAGAATTATGGCAGATAAAAAGTTAGATTCAAGCATAGACATCTTTAGAGGTGAATTAATGCTTTTTGTAGGAGAAGATCCGATAGCATTCGGATCAAGTGCAGGATTGGATATCAGTACAGAAGAACTTGATATCTCAAACAAAATGATGGGTGATTGGTCCGGTTCTCTTTCCGGAAAGAAGAGTTTCACTATTTCCAGTGAATCACTTCTGACACGCAAAGAGGGAGCAATGAGCTTTGATACCCTGCTGGATAAGCAGATTAAAGGTGATCCTTTAGATTTCTTTTTCGGAAGTGCAAAAGCTACTGATAAGGACAATTTTGGCGGTACATACACAAAGGATACCGAACAAAAAAACTATACCGGTAAAGTTATCATCACCTCTCTATCTATTAAATCGGATAACGGTCAGATTGTTTCTGTCAGTGCATCTTTTAAGGGAGTGGGTGCATTGAAGCCAGTAGAAGGAACTGTGTCAGGGGGAGAAGGGTAAGGAGAAGATCCTTCAGTATAGCTAATAAACGAATGTTTGTAAAGGCGGTCCTATGATGGCCGCCTTTTTTTAATATGAAATAATGAAAATAGGGCTAACAATAAAAGCAATCATAAGATGGGAGCAGATGAGAGGAAAATCTTTCTCTTTGATGGATTATACTAATCAAGAGGATTTAGAAGTACTCCTTTATACTACGGCGATCTGTACTTCCCCTGAGAAGATGTACACTTTTGAAACTTTTCGGCAGACGTTGTCAAATGGAAGGATAACTCGTGAAATGGTATTGGCTTTAGAGAAGGAGATTGCTGTCCTTACTCAGTTCCAGAAAAAGCAGGAGGGAGCGGAGTTCGCAAATCATAATGTTCCATTGGGAATGATTAGCGAACTTGTTTCAACTCTTATTATGTCCGGACTCGATGCCCATTACGCCATGAATGAAATGGAGTTATGTGATTTGCCTATGTATATAGGTTCTTACGAAAAGATACGTAAGGAAGAAATGGAGAGTAATCGCTTATGGACCTTCTTTACCATGATGCCACATATAGACGCTAAAAAGATGAAAAACGGAGCTAAGGATCTGATAATATTCCCTTGGGAAGAGGAAGAAGCTAAGATAGAAGCTGAAAGAGCTATTAATGAGGGTATGGAAAGATTTGAGAATTTTATGAACACGAAAAAATCAGATTATTATGGCAAGTAAATTATCATTCAGTATTGCGATAAACCTTCTTACTGAAAACTTCAAGAAGGGCACAAACCAGGTAAAAGCCGGACTCCGTGCAATACAGATGCAAGTATTAACCTTTGCTGCCGCACTTGGTGCCGGTGGATTAGGATTAAGCAATTTTGTTTCCCGTCTTATTGATGTAGCCAGGGAGACCAACCGGGTAACTACAGCATTGAAGAATGTTTCCGGAGGAATGGTACAGTTTGCCGATAATCAAAGGTTCCTGATCGATATGGCAAAGAAGTACGGATTAGAGATTAACGCTTTGACCGGTAATTTTGCCAAATTTACGGCCGCTGCTTCCATTTCCGGTATGTCCATGATGGACCAGCGTAAAATCTTTGAATCTGTTTCCCGGGCTGTTACAGCTTTCGGTATGAGTGCTGATGATAGTAATGGTGTTTTCCTTGCTCTTTCTCAGATGATGAGTAAAGGAAAGATCAGTTCTGAAGAGTTACGTTTACAGATGGGGGAACGACTACCTATTGCATTACAGGCAATGGCTAAGGCTGCCGGTGTTTCTGTTGCCGGACTTGATAAGCTGATGAAACAAGGCAAGCTGATGAGTGCAGACGTGCTTCCTAAGTTCGCTGAGGCTTTGAACGAGATGATTCCAAATGTAGATACTGACAACTTAGAGACGTCAGTAAATCGCTTAAAGAACGTATTCACAGAGTTCGTCAATGGAACAGATGCACAAAGTAAGTATAAAGCTCTGATAGATTGGTTAACTGGATATGTAAAGTACGCTTCTGATAACATCAAGAATATCATTACTTATCTGGTTGCGGCCATATTAGTAATGGTAACGAGTCGGTTAGTGAACAAGATCATTGTTTCTATTGCTCAGGCAGAACTTGCTGCCAAATCTGCTGCACGTCGTGCTGCCAAAGATGCAGGACAAAAATTTGATGAAGTAGCATGGGCGGCTAATAAAACGAGCGCATCTGTAAAGATGGCGTTTAAAAGAGCTATATCTTCTATAAAAGCAACTTTAATTTCATTGGCTCCTACAGCTATACTGACAGTTATTGGAGCTGTTATATCTAAGCTATATAATGCTTATCAAGAGTCCAAACGAATAAAAGGATTATTTGATGAATACAAAGGCCGGATAGATAATGTATCTGAGTCTCATTCAGAAATTATTAAAATAAAATCTCTACAGTCTGCTTATAATGCAGCTAACGTGACTTTATCGGAGAAAAAAAGCATACTCAGTCAGATCAATAGCATACTTGGTACACAGCTTACTGTAAATCAAAATGTAAATAAAGTAATAGCTGATCGAATTGCAATACTGGAAGGGGTAGCACGTGCGGAATTGGCAGCACAAGAGGTGGCAAGTAGTGAAAACGAATTAAGAAAAATAGGAAAGAAATCCTATAATGGAAAGTCTATTAAAGATATGGCTTCTGATTGGGCTATGGCTCGTGGAGATATGGTTAAAGAGGAAAAGTTTAAAGTGAAATACAAAGTTTCAATGGTTGATGCCGTTGGTTGGGAAAATGGATTACGTAATGATCTTGACTCTTATATTGAATATGCTAAAATATTAAAAGACGCCAAAGGAAGGCTTGACTCTGAAAAAATAAAAGTAGACCACACCACGTCTTCTATTATTGAATCCGATGACGATAAAAAGAAAACTCCTCTTCAAAAACAACAGGAATCATACGATAAACAATTAGAGGAATTAGGTGCTGAATTAGAGATCGGTAAGATTACTCAAGCTGAATATAATAAGTCTTTAGGCGAGTTAAGTGTAAAAATGTTCACCCAGGCTAAAGGTACTGGGGATAAAGATGTTCTCGAAAGTGAGTATTATCAAAACCTGAAGATGGCTGCCGAGAAAGCAGTTAAAGATCAGGATAAGAATGCCGCTCTTGTTGAATTCGAGAGAATACAAAAGGGCTATAGTGATAAGGTAAAGGGGTATCAGGTTCAGTTTGGAAAAGGGCTTATTTCCCAAAAAGAATTGAATGAGAATCTTGCTTCTTTAGCTTTGGACGCAGCGAAATCTGCTGCGGGCATTAAGGGGATAGGGAATGAAGCTAATCTGTTTATTGCCGCGATGCAAATGAATGCGGAAATGTTGAAAAGTCCCATTAAAATTGAGCCCCGTGATACCACTTTTGATTACAAGAAAGGTGAAGTGGATATTGCCACTGAGAATTTGGATAAAGCAAAAGAATATGCAGATAAACTAAAAGAACAGGCTCGTAGCATAGGAAAAACCCTATCGGATGAAATAGCCAATGCTATAGCTAACGTTCCTACTCTGGAAGAAGCCTTGAAACTGGCACAAGTAAAGCAGGACATTAAGAATTTCACTAAAGAGCTTAATGAAGGAGTATATTCCGGGATAAAAGAGATTGCCGGTAGCTCTGATCGTGTAGTGAATGCTTTTTCACAACTCCGGGATATAATGAACGATGTCGACGCATCCGGATGGGAAAAGGTTATGGCTGTTTGGAATGCGATGACCAATGTCGTTGATTCCTTCCTCTCCATTGCCAAAATGATTGAGAACATGACCGATCTGACAAATAAATTAGTCAAGGCTAAAGAGACGGAAACTGCAATAGAGTCGGCGGCAACAGCAGCAAAAGTTACCAATATAACCACAGAAACAGCTGCTTTGGCCACACAAGCGGTCACGGAGGTGGCAGCAAGTACGGCAAAGGCAGGAGCCGCTTCTGTCGAGATGGCTGCAAAAAGTACTGCAGCATATGCGGCCATACCTTTTGTCGGTGTAGGACTTGCAGAAGCACAGATTGCTGCGATGCAGAGTCTTATCGCTATGGCTGCCGTTCCTAAATTTGCTAATGGTGGTATTGTTACCGGTGGTCCTACTTCGGGAGATAAAATATTGGCCCGTGTCAATGCCGGTGAAATGATATTGAACCAAAGCCAACAGTCAAGGTTATGGCAGGCAATACAATCGGGAAGGACGATGGCTGGTACACCGCCTGTATCGCAATCCATGACAACGAAAGTGAGGGGAAAGGATTTACTTTTAACAATTAACAATGAACTTAAATCGCAAGGAAAGAAACCACTATGAGTTACGGGCTAATTTATACAATACCATTTGCAGGGCTAAAAAATGAGGTTTTTGTAATTGAAATAGAGAAGATGGATTATGTCGGAGAAGTAACGGAACTTACTCCGGCGGACTCCCCATTTACTGTTGATATAGAAGACAATGACTTTATGTACGTTCCTACAAGATTTAGTTCTGCTAATATACATGTCGTTGGTAACGACTATCTTCAACAATTATATTCCACTTCTTATCAACAGTATCGGGTAACATTTAAAAGAAACGGTATCGTGAATTGGTGTGGATTTATTAAACCAGAACTTTATACTCAGGATTATAGTTCCGTACTGTTTGAACTGGAAATAGAATGTCAGTCGGCTATGTCTACGTTAGAATTTATTCCGTATAAGCAAATGGAAGAAGGGAAAAGCTTTGTATCTCTTTGGGATTTGATTAAAAAAAGTATTGAATTTTCTAACGCGCGGTATAATGCTATTTATATCCCTTATGTATATTCAAAGTCAGAATCAGATTATAAAGCCGGTATGGATAATGTATTGTCTGAAATGACAGTTAGTGAACAGGACTTCTTTGATGAAGATGACAAGGCAATGACGTATAAGGAGGTATTAGAGGAAATATGTAAGTTGCTTAATTGGACATGTGTAGACTGGAGAGGAGATTTGTATTTTGTAGATATGGACCACCAAGGAGATTACCGTCGTTATTTCTCTAATTTAGAAACGTGGGAACCCGTCTCTCTTCCGGGAGTGTTGAATGTACAAAAGGCCGGGTTTGCAGGAAATGATCACACTTTAGATCTTGTCCCCGGATTTAATAAAGTGACTGTAAAAACAAGCAATTATAATGTAGGGAAAGTTTTTCCAGAAGAGGATTTCGACAAATTAGAAATAATAGAAAAATATAAAACTGTAGATGCCACTGACCCCAATTGGCCACAAAGAACAGAAACAACTCGCCTCTTTCTTAGACCAGACGTTTACGGGACATATCATTATGTCTATAATAAAGTGTCTATACCTGAATGGGGCATAGAAGAAGGATATCAGGATATAGGAGATAAAAAGTATGAAGAACTTGATGCTAAAGATAAATTAGACTGTATAGGATCATCTTTAATGAAATTGTGTGGAATAAAATTTAATGACGGTGTTCCGGAAAGCGTAAATTATGATTTTGAGAATCTAATATATTTAAATGTTCGTCGTACACTTTACCACACAAGCTACGACGAAACCTACTTATTGCCGATTGGAAAGCGGTTATTAAGAATAGGAGAATCTCTTCCATGTGCAGCGTATCTCAATGGTGCCATATCTATCAATATGTCAATAAAGCCATATGGAAGTTTGGAATACAACGATGGTATACATGAAGAAATAACACTTCATCCTATAAAGATGTATTTTATATTGAAAATTGGGGATTATTATTATAATGGAACTAGTTGGGTGAGAGAGGAATCGCAATTTGATATTACTTTCGACAACCCGGATAGGAGCTTTGAAAAGGGAAATTATATAAAAGTGAAAAACACTAAAACAATAGATATGCCATACAATGGTATGGAAGGGCATATCATCCCTATTGATAGTGTATCACCTATTGGTTCTCCTGAGTTATATATAACAGGATTTTTTGCAAGAGGTAGCGGATGTTATGACTATAATAAATATCAGTATGGTTGTTATGTAAAAGATATAGATGTTAAGTATCAAAAGAAAGATGAAAATGTTTGGGAATCTGACGATAATTCAGATCGTTATTATGAAAACGTACTCAATGAGGATTATATCAACGAACTTGACGAAATAGAATTCAAGATATCCTCTTACAACAATGATGGCGCGTGTTATAGCAAAGTCATGCTTGGAGATAAATACTTAGAAGATAATCTTTATTCAGCAATAGAAGAAAAGCAGATTCGTCCGGAAGAACAACTCATTCGTCGGATTGTCAATCGCTATAGTGACACCCATATCAAACTTACACAAGAAATACAAGAGGTACCGGAATTGACACCAATTACCCGGTTGTCGGACAACTTTATGGTTAATAAGATATTCGTCAATATTGGTGGAAGTATTGATTATAAAATGGGAAAATTTCGGTGTGTAATGATCGAAGCATGAAAGATGTAATTATAAAGACAAAAGCAATACCAGCGCAACCAAGGTCGAAGAATTATTCGGCAGGATCTACCGTTGTACGTACAAGTAATGGAATGTTCTCTAACGGAGGAATTAATAAGAAAGAATTCATTTCTCTTTTTGATGATGAGTTATCTAAATGGTTTGTCCGTGATACCGACAATAAGGGTATCTACCCTGCTGCATATCAAGGTGAAGAGGTCGGCTTCTACAGTAACTCTTATCTTTCTGCGAAAGGCTATTCACCTGGTTCCGGGGGAGGAGTTGGCGGTGCATCAGCTCTTTATCAATTGGTGGATGTCATTGCAAATTCTACAGGTACAGGAGTCGAAGGGGCCGTAGATGGTTCTATTCTGAAATACGATGCCTTAGCCAATAAATGGAAAGCAGGAGAAGCCGGATTGAATGAAAACCAACTTGCTGCTTACTTGTCTACAAACAACTATGCCAAGAAATCAGATATTCCCTCGTTGGCCGGGTATGCCACAGAAAAGTGGGTTACGGACAAAGGCTATCTCGCAG
>OGZT01001009.1_pt1 | contig 20889 bp, 13 predicted proteins | sample 1576891 | NCBI WGS metagenome assembly OGZT01 (sample SAMEA3541521, study PRJEB24748) | human gut metagenome | biome: human gut; feature: human-associated habitat; material: faeces | place: China | collected 2012 | reverse complement strand
TTCGAAACACCCCTCCCTACCTCTGGCCCGCGCGGAGCGCAAAGCCATTTGACCGCAAGAGAAAAAACTGCCCCGCGCCACCGGCGCGAGAACCTGCTCAAAGAAAAAACCAGCCCTGCGCTCTGGCCCGCGCGGCGCGCAAGCCACTTGACCGCAGGAAAAAACATCCCCCGCGCCACCGGCGCGCAAGCCATCTTAAAGAAAAAACCAACCCTGCCGCAACACCACATCAAGTCGTTATAACAGACCCTCAAGAGAGAAAGAGAGTATCATCCGAATGAAAATTGCGTGTATTTCCCTTGGTTGCCCGAAGAATCAGGTCGATCTGGACGTGATGGTCCACATCCTGCTGTCGGCGGGCCACGAGACGGTGGCTGACCTCGCAGAAGCGGACGTCATCCTCGTCAACACCTGCGGATTCATCGAGAGTGCCAAGACCGAGGCCATCGAGAACATCCTTGAGGCCTGCTCCTACAAGCAGGCGAATCCCAACCTGAAGGTGGTCGTCACCGGCTGTCTGGCCGAGCGCTACCGCAGCCAGATCGAAGAAGAGATCCCCGAGGTGGACGCCGTGGTCGGCTGCGCCTCCAATAAGGCCATCGACTCCATCGTGGCCCGTCTGTTCAACGGTGAAGAACATCTGGAGAGCTACGGCCTCAAGAAGGACTTTCCTCTGGGCGGCAAGCGCGTCATCGGTACGCCTGCCCACTATGCGTACTTAAAAATCGCCGAGGGCTGCAACAACCGCTGCCACTACTGCGCGATCCCCGGCATCCGCGGCCCGCTGCGCAGCCGCGAGATGGCCGACTGTGTGGCCGAGGCCCGCTGGCTGGCCGGTGAGGGCGTCAAGGAGCTCATCATCGTGGCCCAGGACCCCACCGCCTACGGTGAGGACTGGGGCAAGCCGGGCAGCATCTGTGAGCTGCTGGACAAGCTGAACAAGATCCCCGGCCTCGAGTGGATCCGCATCATGTACGCTTACCCGGAGCGCATCACCGACGACTTCATCGCCGCCATGAAGCGGAACGAGAAGGTCCTGCCTTATCTCGACCTGCCCATCCAGCACTGCAACGACACGATCCTGAAAAACATGAACCGCCGCTCCAACCGCGCCGAGCTGCTGGACGTCATCGGCAAGCTGCGCCGTGAGATCCCGAACATCACCCTCCGCACTACCCTCATTGCGGGCTTCCCGGGTGAGACGGAAGAGCAGTTCGAGGACCTGTGCAACTTCGTGAAGGAAGTGCAGTTCGACCGTCTGGGCTGCTTTGCCTACTCCGCCGAGGAGAACACCGTTGCCGCCAAGATGGACGGCCAGATCGATCAGGAAGTCAAGGACAAGCGCGCTGAGCTGGTGATGCAGATCCAGACCGGCATCATGGCCCAGAAGCAGGCCGCAAAGGTGGGCCAGACTGTCCGCGTCCTCTGCGACGGCGTGGACGACGAGAGCGGCCTCTACCTCTGCCGCACCGCTGCCGACGCCCCCGAAGTGGACGGCAACGTCTGCGTGTCCAGCGAAGAGCCGCTCTACCCCGGCGAGTTCTATGATGTGCTGGTGGACGACAGCGACCTTTACGATTTGTATGGTACTGTTGTAAAATAACAGATTGGAGGATAATTTTGTATGAATCTGCCCAATAAACTCACTCTGACCCGCATCCTGCTGGTGCCGGTGTTCATGATCTTCGTCTCGCTTGGCCAGTATATCACGCCGAGCTACAACCCGCGGTACTACCTCATCGCCGGCCTCATCTTCGCCGCGGCCAGCTTCACCGACTTCCTCGACGGCCATCTGGCCCGCAAGTGGAACATGGTCACCGACTTCGGCAAGTTCGCTGACCCGCTGGCCGACAAGCTGCTGACGACGGTGGCTTTCATCTACATGATGCGGGACGGCGTGTGCAGCCCTGTGGTGCTCTGCATCATTCTGGCCCGCGAGTTCGCCGTCTCCGGCCTCCGCATGGTGGCCGCCGGTGCAAAGGACGGCAAGGTCATCGCCGCCAACATGTGGGGCAAGGTGAAGACCGTGCTCCAGATGCTGACCATCCTCTTCTACTACTTCACGGTCTCCCTGACCGGCAATGTGCTGGGCCAGCAGTGTGCAGACATCGCCTCCGTGCTGTGCTGGGTCGTGGCCGCTGTCACCGCCATCTCCGGCATCAAGTACCTGTGGGATAACCGCAGCTTCATCAATACGGCAAAATAAGCGCCCGTCCGGGTGTAAAAAAGAAACGAGCGGAAAAAAACGCTCGTTTCTTTGATATTTCAACAAAAAATTACAGATGGGAGAGTGAAACGGTGCTGAAAAACATCCTGACTGTCCTGCGGAAGCTGGCCTCGGCGGCAATGAACTTCCTGATCGTGTACTTCGAGATCATCGCCGTCCCCATGAGCTGGGCCATGGGCGGGACCATCATGTTCACGATGTACACCGAACTGTCCAACATCTTCAACGGCGCGGTCTGCCTGCTGGTGGGTCTGTGGCAGCTGGGCTGCATCTTCACCGGGCGGGAGCTGCCCCTCTGGCTCAAGCGGCTCAAGTTCATCTCCACCAGCTGCCTCGCCATGACCTTTTTCACGGTGGTCATCATCCTCGCCCCCATGTACGAGGACGGAAACGGCTGGTACATCATGCTTTTCACGGACTCGATGCTCTACCACCATTTCCTCGACCCGGTGCTGGCGATCCTGTCGCTGGTGCTCTTCGAGCGTCTGCCCCGCCTGCCGCTGGGGCAGGTCTGGTGGGCGCTGGTGCCGACGATCCTATACGGTCTGTATGATCTGCACGGCAATATTACAGGAACCATCGATGGCCCCTACCCCTTTATGCGGGTATACGACCAGACCATTCAGGAGACGCTGATGTGGTTTGCCATCATCCTCGTCACGAACCTGCTGTACGCCTTTCTGCTCTGGTGGCTGGGCGGCAACGGGAGAAAAAGCAAGGTGGGTCTGGAATTCAGGACATAAGAAAAAGGCCGCTGGACCTTGTGGGTACAGTGGCCTTTTTAGCCTCTCCCTTTGGGAGAGGTGGCATCGCTTGCGATGACGGAGAGGGCAAACCCAGTGTGTCGGAGCCGCTGCACAGCGACAAGCAGACTCTTTAACAGAGCAGTGTTATCGCAGTGTTCGAAATTCTCTGTCAGCATCCTTGCCCTCTCAGGCGCTGACGCGCCAGCTCTCCCAAAGGGAGAGCCATAAAAAGGAGTTACAGCAGCGGGATGCCTGCCTTCTCGCAGGCTTCGCGGGTGGCGGTGTCCCAGACGCTTGCCTGCACCTCACCGATGTGGGCGCTGCCCAGCAGCAGCATGCACAGACGGCTCTGGCCGATGCCGCCGCCGATGGTGTAGGGCAGTTCGCCGTTCAGCACAGCCTTGTGGAAGGGCAGCTCGCGGCGGTCGTCGCAGCCGGCGGCGGTGAGCTGACGGTCCATGCTCTCGGGGCTGACGCGGATGCCCATGCTGCTCAGCTCGTAGCTGCACTGCAGCGGCTCGTTCCAGAACAGCAGGTCGCCGTTCAGATCCCAGTCGTCGTAGTCGGGGGCGCGGCCGTCGTGGGGCTTGCCGCTCTTGAGGGGAGCGCCGATCTTCATCAGGAAGGTGGTGCCGTTCTCCTTGACGATGGCATTCTCCCGCTCCTTCGGGGTCAGGTCGGGGTACTTATCCTCCAGCTCCTGGGTGGTGATGAAGGTGACGTTGGGGGTGTGGAGCGGCAGATCCTGCAGCTGGGGGAACATGGCGTGGAGGTTCATCTCGGTGGCGCAGACCGCCGACACGATGGAGCGCACGACGTTCTTCAGATACGTCTCGTTCCGGTCTTCCTCACGGATGACCTTCTCCCAGTCCCACTGGTCCACATAGATGGAGTGGAGGTTGTCCATGTCCTCGTCACGGCGGATAGCGTTCATGTCGCAGTAGAGGCCCTTGCCCACGCGGAAGCCGTAGTCCTTCAGGGCTTTGCGCTTCCACTTGGCCAGCGACTGAACGACCTGCACCTCAATGCCGCTGTCATTGGTGTCGAAGGTGACCTTCCGCTCGACGCCGTTCAAATCGTCGTTCAGGCCGGTAGAAGCCTCGACGAAGAGCGGTGCCGACACGCGGTAGAGATTCAGCGTGGCGCACAGGGTGTCGGCGAACAGCCGCTTCACGGTGCCGATGGCGCGCTGGGTGTCGTACAGGTTCAGCGCAGGCGTGTAGTTTTCCGGAATGATGATCTTGCTCATAGCAGATTACCCCTCTCTTGCTGCCCCGCACCGCCGAATCGCCGCGCCGAGAGCAGCTTCCCTTAATCGCAAGTTTCACAGATATGCCTATGGGTAACAGCATATTTGCGATATGCAGTTTGCGGATGCTGCCAGACCATTGAAAACGCAAACTGCTATATTAAAGTAAATTATGGCACAAGTTGAGGGCGATGTAAAGGGGGAAAGCGCTGATTTGGCGATGGAGTCAAGGCTTTTGGCGCAGAATAAACCTCGGCCCTTCCTTGCCCACTGTCCCGGTCGGCACGAACCCCACCCGGTGCAGCACCGCCTGCGAGGCGGTATTGCCGGGGTCAGTTTCGGCCTCGACGGCGGTGACGCCGGGCTGTTCGAAGGCCCAGCGGCAGGCAGCGCGGACAGCCTCGGTGGCGTAGCCCTGATGTTCATATTCCGGCAGAAGGCCGTAGCCAATTTCCGGCTGGCCGTTTTCGGGCAGGCCCTTGAAGCAGAGGTCGCCTACCCAGTCGCCGGAATCGTTCTGGTAAAGCCCCCATGCGGTGTACCAGACCCACTGCTCGGGGTGGGCGAGGGAAAGGTCCAGCATATCGGTGTAGGGCTGGATGAGCTCCGGGTCGGTGGTGCGGGCCAGAAGAGCACGCATCCCGTCGGGCTGCAGGGGGATGAGAAAAAGACGTTCGGTGATAAGCTGCATGATAAAACCTCCGGGCTGCATTTTTGCCCAGTGTAGCACAAGCCGGGCAGGGGAGTCAAACGCTTGACTTACGCCCCGGCGGCTATTATAATAGGTTTGTAAAAGGATAAATGCGTTTATCCGGGCAGAGTAGCGCTGCATCGTCTGGGCAGAGAGAACGGGCCGTTGGCTGGAAGCCTGTTTGCAGACCGCCGCGTGAAGTGCGCCCGGACAGCACGCTGCGGGAAGCTGAGTATCGCAGCGCGGATGGCCGCCGTTACCGGCTTTGAGCGACAAACCGGAGTGGAACCGCGATTTTGAAAAAAGACCGCCTTCGATGCTGTGCTTTTGGCATGGCGTTGGAGGCTTTTGCTTTTTCGGACAGGCTCGCAGGAGCTGGCCCTCTTTGCCAAGGGCTCCCCTCGATAGGGGAGCTGTCGAGCGAAAGCGAGACGGAGAGGTTTATGATCACGGCTTCGGTCTGTCCCACAAAAAGGAGTATTCAACTATGCAGATCTTCAACACCCTGACCCGCCAGAAGGAAGAGTTCGTGCCGCAGGTGCCGGGCGAGTACCGCATCTACGTCTGCGGCCCCACCGTCTACAACTATATCCACATCGGCAACGCCCGCCCGCTCATCGTCTTCGACACCCTGCGCCGTTACCTCGAGTACCGCGGCAACAAGGTCATCTATGTCTCCAACATCACCGACATCGACGACAAGCTCATCAAGAAGGGCCAGGAAGAGGGTACTTCCATGAAGGAAGTCGCCCAGCGCTTCGAGGCCGAGTACCTCAAGGATGCCGCCGGTCTGAACTGCAAAAAGCCCACCGTCCAGCCCCGCGCTACCGAACATATCCAGCAGATCCTCGACATCGTGAAAGACCTCATCGAGAGCGGCCACGCCTATGTCGCCAAGAACGGCGATGTCTACTTCCGCGTCAAGAGCGACCCCGAGTACGGCAAGCTGAGCCACCTCAAGCTGGACGACCTCGAGAGCGGCAACCGCGAGCTGCGCAGCCAGATGGAGGACGACCTGAAGGAAGACCCCGCCGACTTCGCCGTCTGGAAGGCCGCAAAGCCCGGCGAGCCCGCATGGGAGAGCCCCTACGGCATGGGCCGTCCGGGCTGGCACATCGAGTGCAGCGCCATGAGCCGCACCCATCTGGGCAAGACCATCGACCTCCACTGCGGCGGTCAGGACCTCATCTTCCCCCACCATGAGAACGAGATCGCCCAGAGCGAGTGCGCCAACGGCTGCGAGTTCGCCCGCTACTGGATGCACAACGGCTTCATCAACGTGGACAATCAGAAGATGTCCAAGAGCCTGCACAACTTCTTCACCGTCCGCGACGTGGCCAACCTCTACGGCTACGAGCCCATCCGCTACTTTATGCTGACCGCCGGCTACCGGATGCCGCTGAACTACACCGTAGACCTCATCGAGAGCTGCAAGAACAGCCTCGAGCGCCTCTACACCTGCCGTGAGAACCTCGACTTTGCCCTGAGCAAGACCGAGTTCGGCACCGACGAGACGCTGAAGGAGAAGGCCGAGGAAGCAAAGAAGAAATTCTGCACCGCCATGGACGACGACCTGAACACCCCCGACGCCCTGGCTGCTGTCTTCGACCTCGTGAAGGACATCAACACCCTGTCCGCCGCTTCCAGTAAGGCTGCTCTCGAAACCGGCGCTGCCGCCTTCGACGAGATCACCGGCGTGCTGGGCCTGATGTACAACCGCAAGAAGGACGAAGTTCCCGCCGAGGTGACTGAACTGGTGGAGAAGCGTGCCGCCGCCAAGAAGGCCAAGGACTGGGCTGCCGCCGACGCCATCCGCGCACAGCTCACCGAGATGGGCTGGGCCGTGAAGGATACCGCTCAGGGTCCCCAGCTGAGCAAGCTGTAAGCTGAATATCCGATGCAGGGCAGACCTGCGCTTTGCCAAAAGCTGGAGGCTTTGGGCGGCGCGGGGCTGCCCTGCTTTTTGTGGAAAAAGGAAAACGTAAGAATCGACAAAATCCGAAAAGAGTTGTTGTGATATTGCTGATTTTGCCAGAACGTGTTTACATCTCTGGCCGAGTTTGCGGCGGCTGCAGCTTTGGTGTTGTGCCTCGTGGGCTGCGGGGAGCTGTTCGAGAAGCCCGATACTCTCCGTCACGCGGCCCTGATGATGACCGACCTCGACAACCTCAAGACCATCAACGACACGTATGGCCACGACTGGGGTGACAATTATCTGCGGCAGAGCCGGGGGCCATCGACGAAAAGGCCGCCGAGGTCATCGCCGAGGTGGAACGCCAGAAAGCTGAGCGGGAAGAAGCCGGGTCTTAAAAAGCAAAAAATATCGCCCTCTGTATTGGCATTGTGCCGGTACAGAGGGCGATTTTTTGTCTATCTTTACTGAATGAAGCCGACGAAGAAGGGGCAGAGCACGGCGGTGAGGACGCCGGCCACGGCGATGGACAGGCCGCTCATGGCACCTTCGACCTCACCCATCTGCAGAGCTTTGCTGGTGCCTACGGCATGGGCCGAGGTGCCGATGCCGACGCCCTTTGCGATGGGATCGGTGATGTGGAAGATCTTGCAGACCACCTCGGCCAGCAGGTTGCCCGCGATGCCGGTGAGGATGACGATGGCACCCGTCAGGGCCGCGATGCCGCCCAGCTCAGCGGCGACATCCATGCTGATGGCCGTGGTGACGGACTTCGGCAGGAGGGTGGCGTACTGCTCCCGGGTGAGGCCCAGCGCGAGGGTCAGAGCCAAAGCGCTGCCCAGGCTCACCAGCGTACCCACGGAGATGCCCGCGATGATGGCGGCGGCATTCTCCTTCAGCAAATCCCACTTTTCATAGAGCGGGATGGCGAGGCTGATGGTGGCCGGCAGCAGCAGATAGTTCACCGGGGCGGCACTGACCTTGTAGTCGGCGTAGGAGATGTTCAGCACACTCAGCAGGATGATGACGAAGATGCTGCCCAGCAGCAGCGGGTTGAAGATGGCCTTGCCGGTGGCTTTGTTGAGGAGAGCACCCAGCGCGAAAGCGGCCAGCGTCAGCAGCACGCCCCACGCGGCGGACCCGGAGAGGAAGCCCTGTAAAAGATCAGTCATGTTCGGCCTCCTTTTTTGCAGCGCGGCGGCTGGTGAGAGCCTGGGTGGTGCGGCCTGCACTCACGAGGACCAGCACAGTCACCGGGATGATGGCGATGACGATGGGCAGCAGCATCTCGCCCATCTCAGCCCACAGCTCCATGACGCCCGCGGCAGCAGGCACAAACAGCAGCGGGAAGATGCCGGTGAGGAACAGGCCCACTTCCTTGACCTGCTCGAGCTTCACGATGCCGAAGCGGAGCGCGGCCAGGAGCAGCAACAGGCCGTAGATGCTGGCCGGGATGGGGAGCGGGAGCACTGCGTGGCAGATCTCGCCCAGAAAACAGAACGCCAGAATGCGCGCAAATTGAAACAGATAGTTCGTAAGGATGCCTCCTTTGGTTCGACTGAACAGGAAAATACAAAATAAGATACAAGTCAACAGTATAATCCAAAAATCCCTGCGGCGCAACGGCAATACTGGCCAAGATTTTGCACCCTTGGCGCGGAAAATTGGAGGTTTGGATAGCGTGCCTGCCCCAAACCCTGCTGTAGACGGACACAAAAACCCAGAAAACAGCTCCTACAGCTCCTTTAGATGAGGTGTTTTTCAAGGCAATAATGATAGATGCCTTCCTCATCCACAGAACGGCAGCAATCTGTTGCCCTTGCCTTGACTTCATCGAGGGCGTTTCCCATGGCAACGCCTGTGCCGACTGCTTCCAGCATTTCAATGTCGTTTCGGCCGTCCCCAAAGGCGATTGCTTCTGCTTTTGAAAAGCCGTAATGCGCCAAAACAGCTCTTACAGCATTTCCCTTTCCGCAGGACAGCGGAATGATATCCACTGCCTTGTCCCACCATGCGGTTATCTGTGTGGCGTGGGTTCCCAACAGGATGCGTTCGTATTCAGAAGGGCTGCAGGAACACATGATCTGATAGATATCCTCCTCACAGAGCTTGTCGAAATGCTCGGAGATCATCAGCTTCTCGTTGCCGAAGGAAAAATACTGCTCCAAGTCCGGGTCTGTCCCATTTGTCACGATAAAGTGTTCGTTGCTGATGGCAGCCGCCCGGTGCATTTGCTTCAGATTATGCAAAATTCTGCGCTTGTCGTCAGCGTCCAGTGGGTTCTTCGAGATCACTGCATCCTTGCTACGGACATAAGAGCCGTTGAAGGTCAGCCAGAGATCAAAATCAACGCCTTCAAAATGTGGGACGGAGAGGTAGCCTCTGCCTGTCGCCATGCACAGTAAGATCCCTTTTGCCTGCAACTGCTGTAAGGTCTGTACGGTTTGGAATGACGGCACCTTACTGCCCAACTTGAGCAAAGTTCCGTCTACATCAAAAAAAGCGATTTTTATCATACGGTTACCTCCAGCGAAAAACTATTTTCCAGAACGCCGGGGAGCAGGGTATAAACCGATCCTCCGATTCGTTTTTCAAACAGATTTTTTAGCTCAAGCGTTTTCTTCCATCGGTCTATCGTTGCCGGATGGACACCGTACCGAAGCGTTACATCTACAAAACGTTTTTCCAAAAGACAAAATCCGGTGGGCAGCGCCAAGGCATCGCATAGCTGTACCAAACGGTCGTAATCATCATAGACAGCGGTTTGAATGAATTTTTCCATAAAACGGAAATCTTCTTTTGAAACGTCAAAGGTTCCGATAGAAGTGTGGATATCCTGGATCATAAAAGCATGAGAAATACAGATCTGTCCAGCCTTTTTCCATCCTCGTTCCATACAGAAACGGTATCCGTCGATCAAATGACGTTCAGAACTTACCCCTGCATAACGCCCGATATCATGCAGCAGCCCAAAGCAGTATGCCTGATCTGCATCCATATTGTTGCATTTGGCTGCTATATTTTTACAGGCAAGGGCTACAAAACGGGAATGTCCGATCCAATTTCCGGGATTCTGCTGCCCTGCCCAAGCCAGAGCGGCTTCTGCTGTATTGCAATTCAGCTCCAAGGGGACCGTCCTTTCTCTCATAGCAAAACGCATCCGAAGATCAAAGGTTTTCAAATATGATATGCACTTACGGATCGTGCACTTCTGCTACTATCATTATAACGCCTACAGCCTAAAAATAATATCTTGATGCTGTCAGATGGTGTTGTTATTCTGCCGTTTGTATCGGTACTGACGTGGCGTGCAGCCGACAACCTCCCGAAAAACTTTTCCGAAATAGCTTGAATTTCCCATACCGCAAGCAGTCCCGACCTCTGTAATAGAAGCCTTGCTTTCCGCCAACATCTGGCAGGCGATCTGAATGCGGTATGCGGTCAGGTAAGCAATCGGGGTCGTATGAAGGTGTTCACGAAAAATGCGATAGCACTCTCGTTCACTTGTGTAGGCTGCTGCTGCCAACTCCTTGACTGAGAGGTTTTCCGGGTAGTGCTCATGGATATAAATCAACATCAGCTTTATTTTATCGTTGCCTCCGGCAGAGTTCCGATTGGAAGAGCTTACAGAATGCGATTGCTCCACAAGCATTAACCATAGCTCGGTCAGGATCTCTCGCAGTTTCAACTCATACCCGAATGTATCACAAGACAAACAAAAAGATTCTTTGAGTCGTTTCAGGATTTCTCGCCCTGCCGCATGATCCGGTAAAAGAGGAAGGATCTCAAGTTGTGGGTCGGATGTAATGGGCAGAATGTATTTTTGCTCGATTCGGCTTCCTCGTTCCCCTGCCAGCAGAGAAACATCAAAAATATGAAGAAGCTGCACGTTCTCTTCCGTCTGAGAAATCGCCCTTGTGGTGTGAAGTACGTTGGAATTGACAAAACCACCGCTTCCCGCCGGGAATACAAGTTTTCCACCTGGTGTGGTGTATTCAACGCAGCCGCTTTCCATGTAGAAAAGCTCTACCGCCTGATGCCAGTGCCATGGCACAGTGCTGCCGATGTAGCGATCCAATGTGGCTCTTGAGGCAGTATATGGAAAGTCCTTTGCAAGCTCCGGGATGCGCTCTTCTCTGCTGCCTGTATGGAATTCTATACAATGTACGTCTTTCATGTGGTGCACCACTTCATTCCAGTTTATTAAGCCGAGTATACCATACCCGCCAATGAAAGAACATCCCTGATATGACGACCAAGTTCGCACAAAGCGAACTTGATTCCGCAAAGCAAAAGGCAGGATACCACCGTCATGGTGATACCCTGCCTTTGTTTTTTACGAATGGCTCTGACTTACATTGTTCCTGTCCTGTCCCGCCCAACCGAGGTTCTGCAAACGGTGCTCCGGCAGGCGGAGCTTTCTTGGTAGACATTCCTAGCCGTTGGAAACCGCGCACTAAACAACAGCCCACTGGGCTGTTGTTTGCCACGCCTGCGGCGTGGCCGTGCTGTTCTCGTCCTGTCCCGCCCACGCAAAAAATCCCGAGTCATTTGACTCGGGATTTTTGTGGTGGACGGTACAGGACTCGAACCTGTGACCTCCTGCACGTCAAGCAGATGCTCTACCAGCTGAGCTAACCGTCCATATTCTGTTGCGTCGTGACGACTCTGATATAATACCATGACTCGCCCGAAAAAGCAATACTTTTTTCGAAAAAATTCTGATTTTCTTTTCTGAACCCCGAAAAAGGGCGCAAAAAAGCCCCGGCGGCGTCTAAAAAGCGGACAGCGCCGGGGAGAAAACAGAGAAAATTACAGCTTTGCTTCGGGGAAGCCATCGAGCTTCGAAGTGCAGTGGGGGCAGCGGACAGCCTTGATAGCGATCTCGCTCTGGCAGTAGGGGCATTTCTTGGTGGTGGGCTCCTTCGGCTCTTCCACGGGCTTCTTGTGCAGCATATTGATGGCCTTGATGGTCAAAAACAGCACGAAGGCCACGATGAGGAAGTTGATGATGGCGTTGAGAAAAGCACCGACGCCGATGCCAACATCGCCGATCTGGATGACGACATCCGAGAAATCGGCGTTGAAGAACAGGCCGATGATGGGGGAGATGATGTCGTTTACCAGAGAGTTGACGATCGCGGTGAAGGCCGAGCCGACGACCACACCGACTGCCATGTCGAGCACATTGCCGCGCATGGCGAAGGCTTTGAACTCTTCAAAGAAATTCTTGATGCCGCTGGTTTTCTTTTCTGACATGATAAGTACCGCTCCTTTTGCCGCAGATGGCATGATATACCTAATATAATACAAAATATATCCGGTGTTTTCACTGTAAATACATTTCCTACTGATGCAAGTCTTACAACATTCTGAAGCTTATGGTCTGTATCTCCGGCACTTTCACCCTCCGCTTTAAGTTCAGCGTTCAAGTTACCGTTGCCCCAAGTATATACATGACCGTCTTCAGTCAAAGCTGCACCGCCCTTACCTGTTGCGGCAATCTGTACAATCTTTTCTGTTATAGGAAGTAGTGTAGGTGTAAGTTCACGTTGTGTCTTTTTACCTATACCAAGTTGTCCGTTGTCATTATTACCCCAAGCATATACACTGCCGTCGCTTGCAAGAGCAATTACATGGCTCTCGCCAACTGCAATCTGTGTAATAACCTTTCCACGAGGAATTGCTGTCGCTACCGGTGTTCTGTTATATGACTTAGCATATCCGTAACCGTTTTGACCCGATGTATTAACACCCCATGAATATACTTCACCTTCTGAAGTAAGAACTACAATAAATGAGTTACCTACTGCAGCTTGAACAACCTTATTTACATCAAGGTTATTACCTGTAACCTGTCCCGGTTCAGTTGTATCGCCTGTTCTACCAAGCTGACCAAGTTTATTGTCACTTCCCCATGTATAAATGGTTCCGTCATTCTTGACCATAATTCTTGTACCGTCATCACTGTACGGCGATGCGAATACACCTGTTTCAGCTTGAGGTTTTCCGTTATCTCTTACTGTAACCTTAATATATGATACAAGATTTTCTGTTGTTTCAACAACCTTAATTACAGTTGTACCGAAACGTCTTGCCTTTGTTGCATCGCTTAATGTAACAACGCCTGTTGTTTCATTTACAGACATAATAGAAGGATCTAATGAATAGAATCTTATATTTGCACTGTCTGCGATACTGATTTGTGAATCATTTGATGCAAACAAGTTGAAGTCATTATCGGCTGCTGCCATTGTTATTGAACTATTGCTTATTGTAAGCGTATCGTCCGGTGTAATTGTTACATTATAAGGAAGTGGATTACTGCTATCATATGTAACGTTCGTACTTCCTGTAACGTACGCATTTGTTATTGACAAGCCATTCTTATCGCTAAGCTTAACTGTATTGGCAAGATTTATATCTCCTCTTGTGCCTATGCCAAGCTGACCGTTGTCATTTTGACCCCAGCCATATACTACACCGTTTGAAGCAATAGCAAATGAATTATTATATCCTACACCTACGCCCCACATATTAATCATATATTGGTTAGTCTGTGAACTTGCACCAGAGTAAACTTTATTCGGTGTCTTATATTCATTTGCATTTGTGCTTAGACCAAGTTGACCTGATGTATTATTACCCCAAGCATATACAATTCCGCTTTTAGTAATAGCAACAACATGGCTATAACCTAATGTCATAGCTTGAATATTTTCATCAAGATTCAATGAAGTATTAGGTACTGACAATACGTTTGTATCTGAGTTATTACCTAATTGATAATTTCCGTTTGCACCCCATAGATAAGCTTTACCATCTGAAATTATAGCCGAGTAATCGCCTCGAGCAATAATTTGATCAACTGTAACTATTGAAGTCGGAAGAGTTATCTCAGTAGGTACACCCTCTGTTGACGCACCGAATGTATCTGTACCCTTACCAAGCTGACCTGACTCATTTGCACCCCATGTATATACTTTACCTCCGGCATAAACCATTGCATGGTTTGCTCCGGCTGTAATCATTGTTGCACCTGAGATACTTTCTATCTTACTTGGTGAATAGAAGTCACTATGTGACATTGTATTTCCAAGACCCATCTGACTGTAATCATTATTACCCCATACATAAACGTCACCGCCGCTTGTAAGTGCCATTGCGAAGTTATCGCCTGCCGTAATTCTGATTATATATTCACCAACTGCCAAATCAAATGATACCTTTTGAGGTGTTGACTTATCATCAGTAGATCCGATGCCAAGTTGACCTGACTCATTTGCACCCCATGTATATACACTACCATCATCAGTAAGTGCCATTGCAAATTCTTTTCCGGCTGCTACTGACGAGATATTTGAAAGTGCTATTTGTTGCGGATTAATAACTTGTGCGTTATTACCGCCCTTACCGTTTCCAAGTTGTCCATGAGTATTGTTACCCCATGTCCATACACTGCCGTCTGCCTTTAGTGCCACTGTAAAGTCACTGCCGCCTACTATTGTTGCAGACTTGTCTGCTGAATATTCAGGTTTGATAACTATATTAAATGACCTTGTATATTGTGTCGGGTTATGTTTAACTGTAACCTTTGCAATACCATAGCTTGTAGCAGTCTTAGGTGAAATAACACCTGTTGCATTATCGATTGTCAATAAATCGCTATCTGTTGAGATTGTTATATCACTTGGATTTACTGTTGAACCGCCTGAACCACCGGTACTCATTGATGTATATACATTAAATCTGCTTATTGATGTTATAACCTTAATTGTATTTATATCTACCGCAACATTCTGAGTTGGGAATATTGAAATACTTTCAGGTACTGTTGTATATGTTTCGCCTGTCGGTGTGCCTGTTACATTAATCTTTGTTATAACAAGTCCCTTTGAACCTTCTGAACTGCTTCCTATACATTGCGGTACATCTGCACTTGTTTCACCATCTGCAAGAGTTGTACCAAGCTGACCTTGATCATTATGACCCCATGTATAGATTTCACCCATATTTGTGAACAATACAGAATGTTCATTTCCGGCTGAAATACCATTTGCACCGTTAAAGTCACTGCCGTCTGCCGTTACAACTTTGACTGCCGTTGACTTCTGTGCCTTTGTGCCGTCACCAAGTTCACCATACATATTGTCGCCCCATGCGTATATTGAACCGTCTGAAGTGATTGCCAATGAGTGAGTTATTCCGGCATCTATGTCTACAATTCCTTCAAGATCGAAAGTTTCGTAGTTAAGAGCTGTTACAACCTTACCAGGTATAGCTCTTGTTTCACCGCTACCGTCACCAAGACGTCCATAGTAGTTATAACCCCATGTCCATACATTTCCGTTATGTGAAAGTGCGGCTGTATGTTCATCACCTGCTGAAATCTTAGCTACGTTATACTTGAATTCAGAATCTGCATCTCCAAGAACTTCTCTCGGAACATCGTAACGGTCAGCTGCATTTGTATCACTCATACCAAGCTGACTGTTCACATTTCTACCCCATGTATATACAACACCGCTTGTTGTAAGAGCAGAAGTATGGTTACCGCCTGCTGAGATACCAACGATTGACTCAAGATGCTTTGTTTCTCCGAAGTCTGTTACGACAACAGGTTCATTATAATACTCAGGAGCATTTGTTCCGTATACAGAACTTGCCTTTTGCTGATGTCCGATTTGACCTGATTCGTTGCTGCCCCATGCGTAAACTGTACCGTCCGCCATAAGTGCAACCGAATGATTTTCACCGGCTGAAATATCAACTGCATTTGTAATTCCGTTTACAAGAACAGGATAATTACTGTCCTCATTCTGACCATTGCCAAGCTGACCTTTTTCGCCGCTGCCCCATGCGTAAACCTTACCGTCCGCAGTAAGTGCAAGAGCATGGCTTTCGCCTGCCGCAATCTTTATAACGTTTGTAAGTGCAGTATTTTCACTTAATTCTACTTGTGTTGCAACATCTATATATTCATCAGATCCCGCACTTACTTTATTATGTAAGTTTGAACCCCATGACCATACAGTTCCGTCATCCTTTAGAGTGATAACAAAATCTGTACCGGCTGCAACCATAGGTGCCGTAAACGCACCGTTAGGTATTACATTTACCTTAATAAATCCAATGTTTTCACCGTCTGTACCATCATCGTTAAGTTCAATAATCTTTATATAAGTTGTTCCGTAACGGCCTGATACTGTTGAAATTGTTTTGCCGTTCACTACTGCTACATTTGAATCAAGAACTTCAAGTCTGTAATTTGTAACATTTTCCCATCTCTTTGTGCCAAGTACATTGAAACGGTAAGGAACAAACTTCTTAACTCCGTCAATACCAAGCTCATCGCCACTTTCAAGGTTAAACTCATATAGAAGTTTATCATCATCTGTGTATGAAACTGTACCTACAACGGCCCTAGTTACACGAATTCCTTCAGGTGCTTTATTTACCTTAATCGGTGATTCTGATGAATTATTTGTACCGTCACCAAGTTGATAATTACTGTTTTCACCCCATGTATATACATTACCGTCTGCAAGGACTGCCATTGCATGATTGCCGCCGGCAGCAGATGTAATAACATTGCTTAGTCCGTCAACCTTTGTAGGTGCTTCGTTCTTATTCCAAGCATATGCACTGCCGTCAACTGATACGGCTGTGAACTGTTCACCCTTAGCGTCTACTTGAGTTGCATTGTCAAGAACCTTTGAAGCGTTGCTATCGCCACCGCCCCATGTATATACACTGCCATCAGCCGTTAGAGCAATAGATGTGTCAGCACCGGCTGCGATTGCAACCACATTGCTTACACCCTCAGCCATTACAGGTAATGGAGTTGATGATGTATCAGATCCAAGCTGACCTGAATCATTTGAACCCCATGTCCAAACTGTACCGTCAGCCTTTAATGCTACTGTATGGTTTTCGCCGGCTGCGATAGCTTGTACATTAGTAATTCTCAATGGTTTTGCATAGTAATTTTGTCTTGATCTGTTTTGACCAAGCTTATCAGATACTTCACCCCATACATATACTTTACCGTCTTTGGCAAGTGCAACGGCATGAGTAGAATATGCCTTAACAGATATAATATCTGAAAGCGGTGTATCTGAACTGTTCATAACTCTCTGCGGATATGCGTAAGCACTTGTGCTTGTATCGCCTATACCTGCTTGAGCGTTTTCATTTGTACCCCAAGCATATACTTCACCGTCATTTGTTAGAATTACGCTGAAGTTTTCACCTGACGCAAATTCTTTTACGTTAGTAAATACAACCTGTCCGTCGTTATCTTTCATAACAACACCCGGAGCATATACATCGGACTGATTATCAAACATTGATACGTTTAACTTATCAAAACTGTTATCGCCCCATGCACTTACTGTTCCGTCTGCATTTACGATTGCAGAACTTGTTGTACTCAACGATGCCTCCGGAAGTGATGTTGTTCCGTTTGCAATCAGACCTATTCTTATAAATCCGGTAGCAGTATCACCGTTAAACGGCATTGACATTGTTACATAAGCACTGTCACCTGCCACTGCGTCTGCCGGTGATTCGGCATTAACTGTCGAATTAGCAGATGTTACTTCGATTGCTTCTTCATCAGTTGACTTAGCATCAATATTATCTGCATCAACTTCTGTTACACGTTTGTCGAAGTATAGGTTGAATGCAAGAACTTCTTCTACAACAAATCTGTCAATAACAACTGTTTCATCAACATCTATCATGATTTCGTTAGGGTATACAAGTTCCTTAACAGGAGTTGTCAAATCTGACTTCTTGTAAACAGTTGCATGTGCAACCTTAATCATCTTAGTTGCCGGTTCTGTAATTGCTTGAACAGGGTAATTCTTATCAACATTTGTGTGGTCACCAAGTTGACCTGAAGCATTTGAACCCCATGTCCAAACTGTACCGTCTGAAATATATACAGACATTGAATCTCCGCCGGCACCGCCGTTTAACGCACCCTTAACGCCATTTGATGATGACCATACTCCACCGCCGTTTGACACAATTTGCACAGGAGCAGAGCTTACACCATTAGCACCCATTTGACCATTAGCATTATCGCCCCATGCCCAAACAGTATTATTAGCAGTTGTTGCAAGATTTGAATTCTTTTCAGCTGAAATATGATTAATTACTTCATCATTTGGAATATCAACTCTTACAGGTGCATAGCTGCTTGATTGAGTAGTTGTCTTACCAAATTGACCTTCTGAATTGTCGCCCCATGCGAATACATAACCATTCTTTGAAGTAAATGCCTTATCTTCAGGAACATCATACTGTGTATGGTTTTCATTTTGTTCCTTAATAAGTGCTACATTATGGTTTGCACCTGAACGTACTTCAACTACATTGTTTAGGTAAACGCTATTATAAAGGCTTTCACCTACAACTACAAGAGCCGGATAGTCAAGGTATTTACGCAATGTATTACCAAGTTGACCCTTTGCATTACCGTCTTCAGCTCCGTTTGAACTCCATGTCCATACATAACCGTCATCACGAAGGATTGTATTATGTGAAATTCCGCCTGTTATTTCAAGTGCATTTTCAAACAATTCGCCTGTTGATGCACTTTCGCCCTTACCCAATGAAGATGGGCTTGAGCCATATGACCAATACTTAACTGTTCTGTCGTTCATCACTGCATAAACCATACTGTTTGCAGCACCTACTGCAACAGCGTCTGTAAGTTTCAATACAGGATATGAATCAGAGTTATATCCCCATGTATAAACATTACCGTCTATATCCAATGCAACAGAGAAGTTTGTACCTACAGCTATATCTACTATCTTTTCAAGGAATCCGCCGCCGTTAACACCCAATACTTGAAGTGGATAGTTGTCATTTGAGTTAGAACCGTCACCAAGTTGGTTATTTGTTCCACGACCCCATGTCCATACAGTACCGTTTGTCTTTAATGCCACTACATGAGATTCACCGTTTACAACTTTCGGTGCACCGTACTTTGTATCTGTACCGTATTTATCCTCTTGTGTAGGCATTACACGAACTTTGAAGATAAATGATATATCTGAATTGTCATCACGAAGCATAAGTGTTGTTTCACCGTATGTTTCATTTTGATTTGGAACAATTCTTGCAACTGTTCCGTTCATTTCAACCGTTGCAATATTTTCATCAATAGATGTCAAATGTAAATCAGGAGTCCAATGGAATGGTTCTGATTCCTTTTCTGTGAATGCAAGGTTGAATCCCGGAGAAATTAATCTATAAACATCACTGCCAAGATTAAATTCTATATATTCATTACTGTTAATCGTAATCATATTAGGCATTGGGTTAGTTGTTGAATACTCAGTAACGGCTGTGTTACTGTCGCTTTCATAAATTCCGCCGCCTATAACATCAGGACGGATATAATCCGTAGCACCTGTCTGTACGGCAAATGTACGATTATTAAGTGTAAAGTCACCTATTTCTCCGTTTGTACCTGTACCCCATGACCATACAGTACCATAACGTGTGCTATACATAACTGTATGTGAACCTCTCGTTGAAATAATACCGTATTTCATCATCTGTTCTGAGAAGTTCTCAGGTTTAGCATTGATTGTATTACCCTTTACAACCATCTGAGGTGTATTAACACTTGTTGATGTTGTATCGGCTATACCAAGCTGATAAGATACATTTGTAGGATCTGTTTCTGTGTACTTTCTACCATTAATAATAGCTGTCTTATATGTGTTATTTGAATCGGTATCTGTCCATATTGTTTCAGAGAATGTCAAATACGGAGGATGAGTCTTATCGCCCCATGCCCATACTGCACTGTCTTTCTGAATTGCAATAGATTGATTTGAACCGCTTGCTACTTGCACTGCATTTTCAAGTACCTTAACAGGCAAGTTGCTACTATCGTTAGCTCCGTTACCAAGCTGACCGTTTGCACCATTACCCCATGTGAATAAGTCACCGTTTTTTGTGATAACTGCGGCATGCTTGCTACCTGCTGAAATTGTTGTTATCTCTTGCAAGTAGTTATAAGCATATGTACCGGCATTATATGTTGAATTGTTTTCAACGTCAAGTGTCTGTACACCGGCTTTTACTTGTACCGGATAATACTTCTTATATGATTGTTCATATTTAATCTTCAAATCATAGCCATCATACCAACCAATGCTGGAAGCATATATATTAGCTCTTTGATATGACGATGTAGTATAGGTAATTGCCGTACCATTACCCGTCTGTCCTTCATCATTCTTACCCCAAGTGTAAGCAGTACCGTCTTTCTTCAATGCGATTGTGAAATCGCCACCGGCTCTGATGTCGATTATATCTTCAAGATAACCGTAACCTTCTACACCACTTACTTTTACAGGTGTAAGCATTAACGGTACTCTTGTCGCTTCAGCAGAATTACTGTTACCTGAACACAAGTAATATCTGTAATGACCCATATATCCGCTCATCGCAGCAGTTTGCGGTGCAGCGATTTGATTATATCGGTTATCACCCCATGCGTAAACCTTACCGCTTTCTGTCATAACAACAGTGTGGTTGTCACCCGCAGTAATAGTCGCTATCTTTTCACCAAAGTCATATGAAAGCTTAGCCGGAGTATATACATTATTATCCATCTTATTGTAGATATAATGTGTATGGTATCCTTGTGCATGGTAATGGTCATAGTGAGAGTCCGGACTCCAACAATAATCCCACCAATCTGTACTTACATGTGTTGTCAAGTTATAATTGTTAGATTTACCGTTACCGATTTGACCGTACTCATTATAACCCCACATATAAACATTACCGTCTTTATCTATTGCACCTGCATGATATTGACCTGCAGTTATATATGTGATATTAGATAGAGTTTTAATCTGAACAGGGCGGTCTTGATTTGTTATACCATTGCCCAAACCAAGTTGACCCTTATCATTTTTACCCCATGACCATACAGTACCGTCTGCTCTCAAAGCGATTGAGAAGTCATCTCCGGCAGCAACCATAGGTACTGCAACAGTGTTTTCGTTACGTTTAATCTTTAGAATAAAC
>OGZT01001008.1_pt1 | contig 20940 bp, 30 predicted proteins | sample 1576891 | NCBI WGS metagenome assembly OGZT01 (sample SAMEA3541521, study PRJEB24748) | human gut metagenome | biome: human gut; feature: human-associated habitat; material: faeces | place: China | collected 2012 | reverse complement strand
TAACTATTCTTTTATTTATCTCAAGCTCATATAGATCTAATCCATTTGCTCTAAGCTTACACAGTGCAGTCATCCTTTTCCACTCTCTGCTATTATAGAACTTTGCATTTACTTTATTTCTATTCTCCCTATCATACTCCCTCCCCCTCTTCTTTCTACAAGAACAAATCTCATCATGTTTTATTTTATTTCCACAGCTGCCACATATTTTATATAACATATTTCCTCCAATAAATATAAAAAGGCCAAAGGATTTTCTCCCTTGACCCAATTCTATATTTTATATATTATCACAGACCCATAGTAACATTCCATAACATTTTTAAAAAAATCTAAAATTTTCTAAAGCTTTTTTATGTATCCTGTGTGTCTGCATAACTGAATAGCCTATTCTTTCTGCTATCTCTTCCCAAGTAAGATTTAAAATATATCTGCTTCTCATAAGAATTTGTTCTGTTGGTTCCTTCAACATCTCTATTTCCTGATACAATTTAGCCTGAAAAGCTTTCAATTCTCCTATTTTTCTATATATTTCTTGCTCTATTCTAATAATTTTATCTACTTTTTCAATAAATTTACTATCATCTTTAACAGGTCCACCTTGTAGTTTTTCTGAATTATGCAAGGCTTGAAGTCCATCTAAATTCTCTCCTAATTCCTTTAGCACTTCTTCTTCATTTTTGATTGACATTCTTATTTTATATCCTTGTCTAAGATATTCCTTTTTTGTCATTTTGTTTCACCTCTACCTTATCAACTACCCAGTCAGCTATGCTATCCATATATTCACTTTCAACACCACAATAACAGCACATATACTTAGATCCTCCTATTCCTTCACGACCTATTCCTATAAATCTATTAACTGCACTTTCGTATTCCTTACATATCAAACTCATTTAATCCCCCCCCATTTGCTTTAGTTTCTTTTCAAGTTTTTCTACATTTTTCTTGCATTTCTCTATATCTTTTTTATCCTGCAAATGTTTTGAACACCAGATAAGAATTTTTAATATCCCCTTTGTTATTTTAATTTTTATATATTTTTTCATTATTTCCTCCTGTATTTATCTGTAAAATTTACAGCAAAAATCATCTTCGGGATCAAATTCTGCTTCAACTTCAAGTCTTTCTTGGAAAAATCTATAAACTTTATCTTCTATTTCCTCAAGTTGTTCTTCTGAAAATTTATCTCCCAGGTATTCTTCCAAATATTCACTAAGACATCCATCTTCAACAAGTTCATCTAAATTACTCCTTGCTTCAAGTTTTAATTTTGAACAAGTGTCTGTTTCTTTATTCCTATTTAAGCACCATTTACAATTTTCATATATGCTACTCATTATTATTTCCTCCTGTACTTGTCTATTCTTACTTTCAAGCTTTTCAATAGTGCTTCTTGAACATCTCCTTTAGTGTTCAGTGCTTTTATTACATCCTCATCTCTTGTGTCCTGGACTACTAGGTGATGAATTATAACTTTTTCTTTCTGTCCCTGTCTGTGTAATCTCTTATTAGCTTGTTGGTATAATTCCAAGCTCCAGTTAAGACCAAACCATATAACATGGTTTCCTCCTTCTTGTAGATTAAGTCCATAAGCACTACTTGCTGGATGTGTAAGCAATATATCTATTTCTTTTTTATTCCATGCATCTTGGTCCTCAACAGTTTTAAGTATTCTTACTTTTAACCCTGTTTTCTTTAAGGCTTCCTGTAGTCTTGCAAGGTCATGTTGAAAGTTATAAAATACTAAGGCTGCTTTTCCATTAAGTTTTTCTATAAGTTCCATAAAAGCTTCTATCTTACAATTATGTACTTCATGTATTCCCCTATTTTCATCATAGATGGCACCATTGGCCAGCTGCATAAGTTTATTTGATAAAGCTGCTGCTGATGTGACATCTATTGTCTTATCCTCAAGCTCTAGGATCATCTTTTTTTCAAGTTCTTCATACTCTTTCATAGCTTTACTATCTAAAACCACTGGAATGCTGTTAAAAGTGATATCAGGCAGTTGTAGATAGTCTTCTGCTTTCATGCTGATACAAATATCTGATATCTTTTCCTGGATGCTTTCTGCTGCTCCTTCTTTAAGGTCATATTTGAATATTACATTTCTGTCTCTTTGTCCAGGGTCGAAATATCTTTCTCTGTAGTGACTTATAAATTTTCCTAATCTTTCTCCCTGGTCTAGTAAATAAATCTGTGCCCACAAGTCCATTAGCCCATTTGGTGTAGGTGTTCCTGTAAGTCCTACAAATCTGTGTATATGTTTTCTTACCCATGAAAGTGCTTTAAATCTTTTAGCCTGGTGTGATTTAAAACTACTGAATTCATCAACTACAACCATATCAAATGGCCAGTTATTTCTTGTGTATTCAACCAGCCACACTACATTCTCTCTGTTTATAACATAAATGTCTCCTGGTGTATTTAAAGCTTTTATTCTTTTTTGACTGCTCCCTAATATTGGCACTATTCTAAGTAATTTCAAATGGTCCCATTTTTCTGCTTCTTTGCTCCATGTAGCTTCTGCCACTTTCTTGGGTGCTATTACCAGGACTTTATTTATTAAAAACCTATTGAACCTAAGATCTGCTATAGCTGATAATGTTATGACTGTTTTCCCAAGTCCCATATCTAGCATAAGTCCTAATTTATCATCAGTTAACATTCTGTCTATGCAGTATTGCTGGTACTCATGCGGTATAAATTCCATTAGCACCTCCTCCTTTTAGTAATCTCCTATTCTTCTTTGCATATCTTGTATAAAACAATCTACTTTGAATTTAGAATCTATGACATATACATCAAAGTCTAATTTCTGTATTCTTGATATTTGCCTATCTTGGATAGCTGTTGTCTTTCCTCCAGGTGCTTTAAGTTCCACAAAAGCCATTATGCCACATGGTAATAAAACCAATCTGTCTGGTACTCCTGAATTACCTGGACTTGTAAATTTATATGCTATCCCACCTAGCTTTTTAATTTCTTCTCTCAAGTATTTTTCTATTTCTTTTTCTCTCATATTTTTCTCCTAAAATTTTAAGGGTAACTTTCGCGCGCGCACGCGTATAGATATTTTAAAACATGGCGTGTATGTACGCGTATAGGCGAAATATACCCCTATATATCCTATAATCTATATATATTAAATACTATATATAAAAATAAAGTTACAAAGTTACAAATATAATATAAATAATCATAAATTCTAATTTTAATGATGTAACTTTCTATGTAACTTTGATATAACTTTCAATTTTCAAAGTTACATTTGGTGTGTAACTTTCTCAAAAATTTTATAGTTTTCCGTCTATGGATAACGGACTTCCAACATAGACTTACCAAAATTTTAATACTTTTGAAAATGAAAGTTACACTACCAATTATTTTTTTATAAATCCTTTTTGAACTCCATAAGGACCAAACCGAATTGCTTTTTTTGATTTTTCCCACTCCTCTAATCCTTCAAGGATAGTATTTATTTCTGCTGAATCCTTTCTCTGAATGTATTCTGCTCTGTTTCCAAAACATTCAACCCATATTTCCAAAGCACATATTTTAGTTCTTTTCATCATAGTTAAACTCTCATGAGAATAGTCTCCACGCATTATTGCTTTTCTATCATTCATATTAAAAGTATTCCAGTTTTCAGGTATATCTTTTTCTAAGAATTCTTTTATTAATCCTTCTTTTGCATTCAATTCTTTATGGTTTTTCTGTTCTTCCTCTGCAATCTTTTGTGCTTCCACAGATAAAAGCAAGTCTTCCCCTAATTGCCAGTAGCAAAATGCTTCAGCCCACAGCTGATCTACTTCAACTCCCAATTCCTTAAATACTGATTTCTGAGGACTTACTATTCCCACATCCACAGGCCAAAATCTTCTATCCCCAGTACTATCTCTTAAAAAATCGCTGCTGTTTGTAGTTCCAAAGAATATACATCTTCTAGGGAATTTCTCTGTTCTTCTTCCATAAGCTTCTCTGAATATATCCTCTACTTTACTTAAAAAGAGTTTTACAGAATTTAATTCACTTCTATTCATAGATGCAAGCTCACCTATTTCATTTATCCATGTTCCCTGGATAGTCTCACTTGCATCTTTACCCTCAAATGTTTGTAAACTGTCTGAAAACCAATTTTTACCAAGCATTCTTAAAAAAGTACTCTTTCCAATTCCTTGTGGTCCTGAAAGTATAGGCATCTGGTCCCATTTAACATATAATCCCATTGCCCTTGCTACTGCTGCTACCATTGATTTTCTCATTACTTCTTGAGTATATATATTATTTTCAGCTCCTAAATAATCATGTAATAAAGTATCTACTCTTTTAACTCCATCCCATACAAGTTCTTCAAGATATTTTTTAACTTTATTTATTTTGTATTTGTGACAATATGCAAGAAGTACATCATCGATTTTTTTATCTCCAGTAATTCTGTAAACTGTTTCTAAATAAGTTCTTAACTCTGCATCATCTACATCTTTCCACAATCTTTCTTCATCAGTTTTATTCCAGGGTAAAGCTCCTGTTACTATTCCCCTATTTGAGAATTCATCATATACCATCTTTCCTTTCAGCTGTAGGTCGTTTTCAAGTATTATCGATATATTCTCTCTAGTCTTCTCTATCTGTCCTGAATTCTCATTTCTTTTTAACTTTTTCATCCATTCTATTTCTTCTCCATCTTCTGGATCCAAATCATAGAAATCATTTTTTACACTTTCGCTTCTCTCTTTATCTAGTATCTTTATTACTTTTTCATCTTTTAACATTAATTTATTCATAGCTGTAAAACTTGGTAATTTTGCTGTTGGTGTTCCTTCCTTAGCTTCATCATCCAAATCTTTAAACTTATGAAGTCTTACAAGGTCAAAAGCATTACAAAGTTTCATACTAGCTGGATCAGTTGCATGATGGCTGTATAGAAATAACCCATCCTCATATAAAATAGCTCCACCAAATGTACTTCCGCCAGTAAAGGTTAATCTATCGCTATTCTCATGTATCTCATATGCATCAGGAATAAATTTTTCTATTGCTTCAATTATTGTATAGCTCTTACAAAATGCACCTATTATCCCAGTTTTATCCAGTGGATTTTCTTGTTTTTTTCTTAAACTGGCAATTGTTTTTTCGCTTCCTGGAACTTGTGGCCACTCTGCTACATCCTGCCAGTCTTTATACATTCCAAGTATCCCATCTACATTTAAAAAGGCTTTATCTTCATATGCATACACATAGCTGCTATCACTGCTACAACTTGGCCAATACATCAATCTAGTCACTTGAAAGGTAGTAGGGTCACATAATGCAATCCCTATCATACTTGCCAGTTTTCTTGCTGCTGGCTCATACTCATCAGGAGTCAATGTTCTATTCCCTGGAATAAGTATTCTCAATCTAGGTTTGTAATCACTATGCTTTCTAGTAGAATACACAGCATAAGCACACCCTAGCCCACCAATCTTCTTTAATACTTCTTGTGTCTGTCCTGCTTCAATATTATCCAGGTCTAGTGCTATTATGTCTCTTCCTGATGCTCCTTTTTTTCTATTATTATCTATAAGTTCTCCACCAACAAATCCCCCTACATCTTTTAAATTATCCTGTTTACTCTTTGGATATTTTAAATATTCCTCCAAAGTTTCAGGAGATCTTACTGGTGTTTTTAGCTTTTCTATCAGCTCAGACCAGTATATTTTCTGCTTGGTCCATATAACAGCAAACCTGTTACCAGCTGAACTGATGGTTATTTCTCTATCAAATTCCAACTTGGCCACCTCCTTCCTTAGTCATTAAATTTATCTGCATAACCTTTATACTCTCCAGCTTTCTTTAATGATGTTACTTTACTAGCACATGTCCCAAGTGTTCTACCTAAACAAAGAGCAATATCTTTGCTTCTCATTCCTTTTTGCCTTCTTTCCCACATGCCACATAAATATACTAAATCTTTTACTTTCCAAGGTTTTTTATGGTTATAATGTAATTCTGGAGTAAACACCATTCTATGGTTTGATTTTGTATAGGTATATCCATCTTTTTTATAAGTTTCAGCCATAATTACACCTCTAATCTTTCATGTAATAGCTGCTTTCAAATCCAGCAGCTTTTAATAATAATCCAGGAGCCCACTCTATAGGTTGCCCCATTAATTCACATACTTTATCTAAGTCAACATTAGGATCTGCATCTATAACTGCTTCATCATGGATATGCATAACAGTTTGCAGCCCTTCAGTTTCTAATCTTTTTAAAGTTACTGCTAAACAGTCTCTTGATATTGCCTGTACAATATTTTCCACAAGTTTTCCGCCATATGTTTCTTGTACCTCCCATTTTTTAGTAGTTTGATTAACTCCAAAATAATGTAATGCATTACTGCCAAATCTATTCTCTTTCAAATGAGGTTTTGGATAATAAAGCTTTCTTCCTGATGGAAGTTTTATAGTCAGAAAATCTTGGCCATAAATAAGATCTATTTCCCTATTGAAAATAATCCCTTTCAAGCCCTGTGTTTCTCCTGTTTCCATAAGCTTTATAACTGCATTTTCTATCCCATACCATAAATCTGTTATCCTTTTATTTGCATTTCTCCATCTTCTCACAACATCTGGTAGTTCTTTTTCTTCTAACCCCATATCTAGTGCCCCCATGGCTATAAGTGCACCTGAGCTTCCACCATACCCCAGTGCTAGTTCTGCTACTTTTCCTTTTTGTCTTAATGCATATTCAGGATTACCTTTTTTAATCAATTCTATAGGTACTCCAAACATTTGACTGGCTGATGCTTCATAGATTTTTCCATGTGTGGCAAATACTTCCTGTCTCCACTGTTCCCCTGCTAGCCATGCTATAACTCTTGCCTCAATGGCACTAAAGTCTGCTACTACAAATTTATGTCCTTCTGACGGAATAAAAGCTGTTCTTATAAGCTGGCTTAAAGTATCAGATACATTTCCATATACTAATTTTAAAAAGTTTGCATCCTGGCTTTTAACTATCTCTCTTGCATAATCTAAAGTTTCTAAATAATTTCTAGGTAAATTCTGAACTTGGACTAATCTACCTGCCCACCTTCCTGTCCTATTAGCTCCATAGAATTGTAATAACCCTCTTACCCTTCCATCAGGACATATTGCCTCTTCCATGGCCACATACTTCTTTATACTGGTTTTAGCAAGCTCCTGGCGTATTTCCAATACTCTTACTGCTTCTTTATCTTCTAAACTTTCTATAAGTTCTGACACTGTTCCTTTTTGAAGGTTTTCTATATCTTGGCCAGTTTTTTCTTTTAACCACTTTCCTAATTGAGCTGCGCTGTTAGGATTATCAAGTCCTGTTACTTGCACAGCTTCTTCTGTAAGTTCTGCTGTTATAATGTCATTAATATTCAAAGCCCCTCTTACAAGCTCTGTATCTATTTTTACCCCATAGGCATTTATTTTCTGGTCCAATACCCACAGGTCCTGTTCTTCTTGTGGTACTGGAAAGTTACTTAATCTTTTATATATTTCAGTTTCAGTCACTACATCCTGGATGCAATAGTTTTTAAATAATTCCCATTTCTCAGGTTCATGGTGCGGTAAGTTTCTCAGCCTTCCACCATTCTTTTTAGTAGACTTGCAAGGAACACAAAATAACTTTATTAATGCTTTTCCTGTTGTATCTTTTTTCTTGTCTTGAGGAAGTCCTATTGCTGTTCCTGTAGCCCCTAATCCTGCTGTATAGCCACAATAAAGTCCATGAAACATGGTATCTCTCCATTGTTCAATGCTTGTTTTATATCCTGCTTGATTAAGACACCACCACTCAAATGGTGCATTGTATGCATGCTTTATTATATTTTTATCATTAAGAGCTTGTATAATCACTTCTGGAAGAATTTCTCCCTTGGCCAAGTCTATTATTTTTACCTCTCCAAAATCTATTGAATAAGCAAATAGAAGTATTTGGAAATCATCTGATAATGCATATTTATACATTCCTGATTTTTTAATATCTACACTGCTGTATGTTTCTATATCTATACTTAAATGTTTCATTACACCACCTCATAAGAAAGTCCATCAGTATCATAAAATTCAGTATCACAACTGCTACATTTAATTGAATTATTTAATACTGTTACTTCACTTCCACAATGGTCACAACTATATATTTTCATTTCCACCACCTCTTACAAATTAGGCGGCCATCAATGTGACCGCCTTATATTTTTAATTTATATTGGTTCTCCAGTAATTGGATCCACTTCTACAGGTGCTCCAAAATCTTCTGCTGCATTAGCTCTTCCGCTTAATGGTTCTCCATCCATAAGTTTTTGAACATTGTTAAGTCCTACTCCTATACCTTTTTTTCCTGCAAATGCATATGGGAAAAAATTAATTGATACTCTTCCATAAATACCACTGTATACCTCAGATTGGTCTAAAATAGCATTTACTTGTGGATCCACTACTTGTGGTGGATAATCCTTTTTAGCACTTGCTGTAAAAACCCAATGTCCTTTACATTCATCACCAAAAGGCATTCCATCAGATGGCTTTACTCCATCACCATCATATACAGGTATTGCTATTTTTGGAGGTTTTACTCCATTCCACTTACTGGCTACCCCTTGTTCTGTAGCTAATTTTATTGCAGCATCTATTTTAGCTTTAGTTGCCACATCTGTCTTAGGAACTAAAACTGTCACACTGTATTTTTCCTCTTGGTCTGGTGTTGGTGCATAAGGTTTAAAAACATGAATAAAACTTAATCTCACTTTTCCTGTTACTACTTTTGTATTATTTACTGCCATTTATATCTCCTCCTTAAAATCTTCTATTGCTGTTGTTTTATTTGTTATTGCTTCTCTTTTATCTGTTTCTATTACCAATGTAGGTTTCCCTGGTGATTTTTCTACCATATTTCCTACTAATTCTTTAAACTGTTTAGGTCCTAATACTTTTTCTATTTGAGCCAGTGTTAATTGTTTTCTTTCATAAAGCATTGTTTCATCAATTCCGCTACCTATTAAGACTTTCAATGCTTCTTCATTATCAGTAAATACTCTTGAGCCTCTACCTTCTACAGCTTTCCATCCAGGAATAAGTTTTCCCTTTAAACTTTCAGCGAGTGCATAATCTTTTAAATCCTCTGCCCACTTGGCTAAATCCTGAGCCATCTTTAATGCTTCCCCTACTTCTTCATCACTTAAAAGTGCTGGCTCCTTAAAATCAAATTTAGAGGTTTCTAAATTCATTCTTGCTCTTTCTCTGCATGTAGCTTTAGCTCTACAAAATTTGCAATGATTTCCAGCTATATATGTTCCTTCTCCTTTATATGCTTTTTCTGCTAAAGGTTTAACTACTTCCTCTGCCCATTCCATAAGTTCAGTTGTGGAAATTTCACATTCTGATATGTCATCCAGTCTAGGCTGAACTATAGTCATTTTCACTTTATCAATTGCATATAGAAAACTATATTCTAAATAAGCTCCTAATCCATAAAGCTTCATTTGTGGATTATTTTCTGCTGATACAGCCACACCCTTACCATATTTGAAATCTACTACATGCAAAGTTCCATCTGCAATAATAATGCAGTCTGCTGTACCAAAACCATCAGGTACATAGCTGCTGAAATCTACTTTCTTTTCTACCATCACAGCAGGAGTACAGCTGTAAGAATGAACCAACCCCTGGATATATTCTAAGTAAGTATCTGTATGTTTATCCATTTCATCCTGCCATAATTCATGTTCTTTAAGTTTTTTTAGTTTAGAATTATAAGTCCTTGTATGCATTGGTTCTATTAAATTTTTTCTGACTTTTAACTCGCATAATTCGTGTGCTAGTGTCCCCTCCTTAGCATATTCAGAAGTGCTATCTGGAAACTGTTCCTCTAATCTTGCACTAGGTGTGCAGGCCATCCACCTGCTTGCACCTGATGCACTTAATATTGCATGAGCCATTATATTTTCGCCCCCATAGCTCTTATAGCTGTAGCAAATTCGCCATATCTTTCCGGAGCTAGTTCTGTTAAAGCTTTTACCCCAAACTGATCAGTTAAAAGAGCTTTTAATTTTTCCACATTTCCTGCATCCAATATTGCTTTTGCAGCATTTCCTAATTCTATAAGTGTATAAGTTGGAACTGTTGTTGGTACTACTGCTTCTGTAGGTTGTGTTTCTACTACTGGAGCTGTTGGTTTTACTTCTGTTTTTACTTCTGGTGTAGCTGGTGTCTTTATTGTTGTTTTAGAAGCTGGAGCTTCCACAGAAACAGATTTGTTTCCTGATAATGCTGCTACAAATGCTCCTAATAAAGCTGCTGTTTTTTCTCCTAAGTCTACTGTTACTTTTATTTCCATAATTAAATCCTCCTATTGGTATTTTTCTTTTTTATATCTATCTAATTTATCTATGTGTTCCTGGAACTCTTTTTCAGAAAGTCCTAGCATAAATAGATAATTAAACATTGCTGTTATTACATCTAATCCCTCAGATATTTGAAGAGTTTTATTTTCTTTGTTCACCTCATCTAGGAATTCCGCTATTTCCTCTTTAACTTTTTTGAGTTCATCCATCGCTTTTAGATTTTTGGTAAAGCTAGTATAATTTTTTAATAAATTAAAATCCATTAGATCACCATACTTTCTTTTTTAAACTTTATATCAGAAAATACATTTGGGTTATATCGCATATAATCAAAAAGATTTTTTATATCCAATTCTTTTTCTATTTCTTCTAATTTAAGTCCTCTATTTAGTAATCTTTTAACCATAAACAACTTTGTCTCATCTCTTACCCCAAAACTATTCTTTTTCATAGAGCTTCACCCACATATGCAGCATTACAGGTATCAAGGGGACAAGTATTTCTCCACCTAGTGCAAAGTATCCTCTGCACTCATATGCCAGCTGTACAGTCAACACTGTTATGAATACAGATAAAACATATATTTCTAGTAAATTTCTTCTAATAAATTTTTTAATTGTCATCATAGCCTCCTTATGCTATAATTCAAGTAATGTGATTTTTATACTATACGTTTGCACTTGTTGAATCTGACCATTCAGCGAGTGCTTTTTTAATTAATTCCAGGTCACTACCCTTTTTCCATAATTCATACCGCTCTCTGTTGATGTAGATCTTAGTTCTTGCTTTTCCCTCTTTCATCCCAATAGCCCAAGCAAAATATTCAAACTTACCTTCTTTTATTGCTTCTCTTGCCATCAGAACAGTTAATCCCATATCATATGCAAATTCATCTACACTCATACTTTTATTTTCCATTTGTCACACCTCCTATGCTATATTTTGTCTTGGAGTTTTTTTCTCCAATAACAATTTTTTCAATGATTCTTTTTCTTTTAATTGTGTTCCTAGTTCTTTCATTCTCAATAAGTTAGCTTGATTTTTCTCTCTTATCTTCTTGGCCCTTTTCTTTGCTTCACTCTTACCTCTGCCCATGTTTACCTCCTTATTTAACAAATTTTTGTATTTCAGAAACTATATTTCCCACATATTCCCAGAAAACTTTTGGATCAGATTCTTCTTGTAAAACTTTTACAACATAGCCCCAAGATTCTCCTGGATTACAGCATCTGTCTTGAAGTTTCATTTCTGATACTTTAAAAATCAAATATGTAATCAAAGCTAACCTACCTGACACCATTTCATTTAATGATTGCTCTTTATCTTCTGAAATAATTTCTTCAATGTCATCTTCAAAAACTAAGTCCGCAACATCATTAAGTTTGTAATAAGTGTTATTTTTTGTTTTTACTACTTCTTCAACAGTTCTAAGTAGTGGAATACCCTCATATTCATCATAATCAGGTTGTACATTGTAAATAACTCTATCTCCTGCTTTAATCATTTGTTCCTCCTTTTTAAAGTTTTTCCAGTAACTTTGTTATTTCTTTACCAATACCTACTCTTTCAGTAGGAATAGCATTTTTAAAATCTTCTCTGTAGATTTCAATCATCTCCATTACAATTTCTTTTTTATATGAGCTTTTTTCTACAGGTGGTTCTTTTATAACCTCGTATCCACCATCTTCCAGCTCTTTTATCTCTCCTTTTTGCTTAGCTCTACACATATAAGTTTTGGCTACATCATAAGGAATTCCAGCATTCTCTTCTAGTTCTTTATATGAGGCCTTTGGATTTTCTCTTAAATATTCAAACATTTTCTCTTTTAATGTCACTTGATTTCCTCCTTTTATGTTATAATGAAAATAAAACTCTATGAGGTGATTACATATGATTAATAAAAAAATAAAATTAAAAAATTCATTATTAGATTTTGAATTTGAAGTTGAAAATTGTTGTCCACATTGTGGCGTCTACAATGACCCTGTAAAAATTAATGATTTACAAAATTTTTCTGATAAAGATGGTTTGATCATTTTCGCCTTGATTTTTAAATCCTCTTGTTGCCAAAGACTTTTTTCATCATTTTATATTTTTGATCAGCTCAATCGTAGAACCAAACACATCTTCACTTATCCCAGTGTAAAACCCCATGTTTTTGATAAAGGTTTACAAGAAGTGTCGCCAAACTTTATAAAAATTTTCAATCAGTCTAAAGCAGCAGAAGATCTTGGGAATTTTGAACTTGCTTGCATTGGATATAGAACTTCTATAGAATTTCTTTTAAAAGATTTCTTAATTAGAGTCAGAAAAGAAGATGAAAACAAAATATCTAAGATGAAACTATATGATGTTATATCTCTTTTTGAAGAAAAAGAAATTTCTATATCAGCTGATGTAGTTCGTGCTTTTGGAAATGATAAAACTCATTATATTGCTAAATATGACTTTGAAATATCACAAGTAAAAACTTATTTAAAATTTTTAATAGATGCAATTGTTAAAGAGATTTATCTTGCAAATCCGCCGATAAAAGGTCGTTAACTTCTAGTTCGAGGAATATTTTATTTTTAGCCAATTCATCTATAAGTGATTTGGCTTTTTTTAATGCTTCATTCAGTTCGTTTAATTTTTCAATAGTATCATGTAAGGAATGGGTATCTATTTTTAAAGTTACCCCTTTTAATTCTTTTTCCATCTTAATTCACCTCACTTCTATTTTATTTAGTGTCCTTTAGGAAACTTATTGATTAAAAAAAATCAAATTCATTTCTTCATTACTTAGCTCTAAACATTTTATCATTTTTTTTATTTCTTTAGCGTTGAAATAGCTACTCCCATTAAGCTTTCTATACATGGCTGATTTGCTTATTTCTAATTCTTCACAAATTGTTTCTATGTTTTTTCCTTTAGAAACAATTTTTCCTTTTAATAAATTTTTATTCATAATATCACCTCCACTTTTTAAAAAGTTTCCTTTAGGCTACAAAATGATTATACAATGTTTGTTCTTACCTGTCAAGTCTTAAAAGAAACTTTTTTTTATTTTTTTAATAAAAAAGTTGCAAAAAAGACACTTATATAATATAATAACAATATAAATATTTTCAGAAAGGATTGGGAATAATGAAAAAAAATGGTGAGAAACTAAAAAAAAGAAGATTAGAGCTTAATCTTACATTAGAAGAAGTTGGGAATATTGTTGGAGTTGCTAAAAGTACTGTTAGAAAATGGGAAACTGGAGCCATTGAAAATATGAAAAGTGATAAAATTTCTCTTTTAGCGAAAGCTTTACAGGTATCACCTGCTTTCATAATGGGTTTAGAAAATACTGAACCTCACATTTCTAAAGAACAACAACTCATCAACACTATCTCTAATTATCTAAATGAAAACAGCCAAGTTACTCTCAGTGAAATAAAAAGAGGTAATAAAGTTGATATTATAAACTCGGATAAGAATATTATTGCTACATATGATGTGGAACTTATTATCAAAGCCTATGAGGAAAAATATATAAAACAGCAATTCTCTTTAGAGGATATTGAAGAAATTGTTAGTAGATATAAAATACCTGAAGAATTGAAAGGACCAGCAAGAAAACAGTATATAAAATTTATTGGAGAGAGTGCTATGTTTTTTGATGATAAAAGCATTTCTGATGAAACTAAAGCTCAAATACTTTTATCTTTACAAGAAGTTTTTTATGATGCTAAAGAACGTAATAAAAGAAAAAAGTAGGTGACCTTTATTGATAAAGATTGATCCAATATATAAAACTGTTGAAAAACTCAAACAAAAGTATAGGACATCAAATCCGATAATTATATGTAAAAAACTTGGCATCGATATAAAACCTAAGAAATTAAATGGGTTAAATGGATATTTCATATCCTGTCTGAAAAAGAAATACATAATTGTAAATGAGAATTTAAGTGATGAAGTTCTTTTACTAGTAATTGCACACGAGCTCGGTCATGCAATCCTACATAGTAGTCGTTCATTGCAATATATGCGTAATAACTTTTTACTACCTAGGGATTCCAATTTTGAAAAGGAAGCAGATCTATTTGCTATACTCTTATTAGGCAGAGATTTTTATATAGCTAATATGGAATATACAAATATTAGAAATGAAAAATTAGATGACTTAATAAGATTAAGTGAAGAGTATGATTTTACAGAGGAGTATAATTAAAACAAATCAGAGGAGGAAAAATGAGAAAATTTTTAAAGTATCTTTTGCTAATATGTGGAATCTTATTCACATACAATGCAATTACTAGCTCCACATCATATATTGTATATGCGATTCTTGCTGTTCTATGCTTTGTTGCATTTAAAAAATTAGGACAACCAAAGGGAGAAAATAAGTCAACAACCAAACCTCAAATTAAAAAAGGAGCAAAAAAACAGCAGGTTATAAAAGATGAACATGGTAAAATAGAATTTGAAGTTGCTGGTACTTTTGTAGAAGAGAGACAAAAAACTATTAAAAAATTTATAAAAGATGAAATTAAAAATGGAACAATAGATGCATATGGCGGATTGACAACAAAAGAAATAAAAAGTCCCTCAAATAAAAACATTGAAATATATGAAATTCCAGAAGGTCAGTCTTGGAAAGGTTCTTTCAAAAATAATGGTTATGTAATATTGGAAAGAGAAATAGACAATGAACATGATAAGAATGCAATCAAAATAGTACTGGAAGAATATAATCAGATAGGTTATGTTCCTAAAAATAAAAATATAGAAATTGGTAAATTGCTTGATGAAAATAAAATTATAAGTTTTGAAATGGTAATTACAGGTGGAAAGTATAAATTGTGGGATGGTGAAACACTAGAAAATGATGAAGAGGATTATGCAGTAAATATAATTATATATTATTAAAATAAACTATAGGAGGAAAGAAATATGAAAAAGAAAATCTTAATCGGAATTGCAGCGGTAATTATTGTTTTAGGAGTACCAAGCACAATGCTTGCAGCAGAAAAGAAAGATGCGACACCTATTGAGTATGTATCAGCATTAGGGAAAGCAACTATGTATGCAAATCAAATGCATATGTCTAAGAAAGCCTTGTATGAACAATTAATTTCTGAATATGGAGAACAATTTACAGAAGATGCTGCTGATTACGCTGTTGAAAAAGTAAAAGCTAATTGGAAAGAAAACGCTTTAAACAAAGCTAAAATGTATCAATCACAAATGAATATGTCAAGAAAAGCTATTTATGATCAACTAATATCTGAATATGGAGAAAATTTTACAAAAGAAGAAGCAGATTACGCTTTAGAACACTTACCTAAATAGAAAGGAAGTACAATAATGAAATTTGGTTTTAGAACTCCAAACTTAGAAAAGAAATTAAAAGCTAAAACAACAGGTGCAGTCAAAAGAAAAGTAAAAAGTGTCATAAATCCAATGTATGGTAAAAATGGAATAGGAATTATAACTGATCCAAAGAAGGCACTTTATAATAAAATTTATAACAAGACAACAATCGACCCTTTAAAAATGGGAAATTCTACAAAACATAAAGTGACGGATTCTGAAGAATATGACGATTTTGAAATTGACAGGGATAAAGTGATTGAATATATCTACCAAGATGATTTCGAGAATTTAATATCAAAAGAATTATCAGAAAGCACTAAAACTTTTATTTTATCAAAAGCAGTAGATAAAATAATTTCAGGAGAATTATTAACTGACGAGGCTATTGAAGAGTTTATAACGACCTCAAGTAGAAATATTAGAATCAATTCTAAACTAATCCCTTTCATGTTAAAAGTTGGTGGAATTATTTTCTCACTATTTATAACATACTTAATAATTTTCAAATAAATAAAAACAGCCCTTGCTGGTAACAAGGACTGTTGAATATATACAACCAAAGGCTGTACATACGATCTGGTAATTGTATTATATCACACCTTTGGTTATTTTTCTATTATCTAAAAATAATGATAAGGGGTGATTTTTTTATGCGTAATGCTAATGGATATGGCAGTGTATATAAGCTGTCTGGAAAAAGGAGAAGACCTTATGTTGCAGTTAAAACAGTAAGTTTAAAAGGGGGGATACAAAAAAGAGTTATACTAGGATATTACGAGGAAAGTAAAGAAGCTAAAATAGCTTTAGCTGAATACAATAAAAATCCATATGATTTAAAAGGTTTTAAAATGACTTTTTATGAAGTATATGAAAAAATGATGGAACAAAGTAATGAAAAATTAAGTAAACTTACTTTTAATTCTAAAAAATCTCTTATTAAATTTTTTGAACCTATTTATAATATTCCGATCAAGAATATTAAATTAATTGACCTTCAGCAGCTATTTGATACGGAAAAAATATCTGCATATGGAACTTTAAAATTAAAAAAATCAGTGTGTATACAGGTTTTTGATTTTGCTTTAAAAAGAGAATTGGTGGAAAAAAATTATGGAAAATTAATTGAGATAAATAAGAAAAATGAAAAAGTAATTCAAAGAAAACCTTTTACAGCTGAAGAAATAGAAAAACTGTGGAAGTTTTCAGGTGTACAAGATGTTGATATGCTCTTAGTTATGATCTATACTGGGCTTAGAATAGGTGAGTTAGTTGAATTAAGAATAAAAAATATAAATTTAGAAGAAAGATACTGTGTTGCAGGAATAAAAACAGAAGCTGGAAAAGACAGAATCATTCCTTTGAATCTTAAAGTAATGCCTATTATTTCTAAATATATTTCATATGGGAAAACATTCTTATTCCAAACTTCTACCAATAGAAAAATAACATATAGCAATTGGAGGCTTTTAAATTTTACACCACTTATGGAAAAACTTCAAATGAAACATACAATACATGATTGCAGGCATACCTTTGCTACACTTTTAAATAATGTCAATGCAAATGAAACATCTATAGCTAAAATAATTGGACACACTGATTTCAGAACTACAGAAAAAATATATACACATAAAGATATTGAAGAACTAAAAAAAGCAGTGGATTTAATTATATAATAACAAAATATCAATCAAATATTTGTCGGCTATGTGTTAGCTACGGTCTTATTTTAATATATTTTTATTGAATTTCAGTGCCATTTTTTTCGAAAAATCTTTCGTTAAAATATTCTCAAATTCAAAGTTTTAAGAAAAATAATAAATCTGTATTTCATTTTTCTTAGAAATATATTATAATTGATATTGAATTTAATAAATTTTTAAGGAGAAAAAAATGAGTATCAATAATATTATCATCTATTTAATGATATTTTTTATGTTAGTTGGTGCTGTTGACAGACTTCTGGGGAACAGATTTGGCTATGGAAAGAAATTTGAAGAGGGAATAATGGCTATTGGGACTCTCTCTCTGGCTATGCTGGGAATAATATCCCTTTCTCCATTGATTGCTTCTGCTTTAAAACCTGTTATTACACCACTGTATAAGTTAATAGGTGCTGATCCTGCAATGTTTGCTGGGACTATTTTAGCCAATGATATGGGAGGATATTCTCTCAGCATGGAACTTGCTCTCTCACAGGAAGCTGGACTTTTTGGTGGATTATTTCTAGCTGCCACTATGGGAGCTACTCTTTCTTTTACTATACCAGTGGCTATGGGAATAATAAATAAAGAGGATGAGAAATATTTATCTAAAGGCATTATGGCTGGACTTTCTACTATTCCATTAGGATGTTTTTTTGGAGGATTGATAGCAGGATTCAGCTTTAAAATGCTTATACTCAATTTAATACCTACAATTATTTTTACTTTCTTTATATGTGTAGCACTTCTTAAATATCCGAAAGCTGTATCTAAATCATTTTCACTTTTTTCTAAAGTGATGTTTATAGCTATAACTATTGGACTTGCATTACAGATAGTAGAAACTCTTACTGGAAAAGTATTGGTACAGGGTATGATTCCTGCACTGGAAGCTGTTAAAATAATATGTAAAATAGGAATGACTTTAGCTGGTGCTTTTCCAATGGTGTATTTTATAACAAAAGTATTTAAACATCCTTTAGTAAAATTAGGGAAGCTTTTTGGAATAAATGAAAATTCTACCGCTGGAATTATAGCCTGTCTTGCTCATAATATACCTATGTATAATATTTTAAAAGATATGGATGAAAGAGGAAAGATAATAAATATAGCATTTTCTGTCAGTGGTGCTTTTGTTCTGGGAAGCCATCTTGGATTTACAGCTGGAGTTGACACAGCTCTTGTATTTCCTGTAATAGCTGCTAAACTTGTAGGAGGAATCTCAGCTATGTTTGTAGCAAATTTCATATATAACAAAGATTTTAAAAATTCTAAAAAATTAAATTAATCAAAAAGCCAGTCTTTATTGAGAGAACTCAATTTGACTGGCTTTTAATTATCTCATTCTACCACCATAGATAACTTTCTTAATGGCTTTCTTTTTTACTTTGTCATTCTCTGATATTGTTTCTTCTTCTGTATTATTATCCTCTTTTAATATGTAAACCTTCATTGGTTCACTTCCTAGTATATTTCCTAGTTCGTTAATATTATTGTATTTTCCTATTCTGATTTCTCCAATATATTTTCCATTTTCTACTGCATCTTTTTCATAGTAAATCTTTTCATATCCTTCATCTTTAATTAATTTGATATTTTCTTTTACAGGTGCTAAAAATCTAAAATTCCATGAAGATTTTGCTAAAAATAATGAAGTAAATCTATTAAAATGTTCTTTCATATTAAATTTTTTTAGTTTTTCTTCTGTTATTTCATATTTATCACCACTTTTGCTCAATGTTCCTTCTGTTACCATTCTATCAGCTTTTTCTTTAAATAAAGTTTTTAAAGAATTTCTTGAAAATTCCTCTCTTATCTTCCCTTTCGTTATATTCCCCTCATCATCTATAAAAATTAAAAAGTCATTTATTCCATGTGCTGAACTAAGTTTTTTCAATGGATTTCCAGGTGTATCCTGATCAACTACAACTGATTTTCCAATGGTATTTTTTATTATTGGTACAGTATCCATTGACATAAAATAATTTGTAATATTACCTCCTGAAAATATTTCCAAGTTCATATTGTGAGTTCCATTATATAAATTTAGTAATTTTTCTTTAGCTTCAAGATATTTTTTCTCTTCCAGATTTGTTAAATATTCTTTTATACTCAATAGATGACCTCTTACCCCACTAGTAACACCTATTCTTACAAGATTTACTTCTAAATATTGACTCATTAAAGAAGTAAACAATTTATTAAATGTATTTTTCTCTACACCTAAACCATTCCAAGTTTTTGTTGTATGTTTATTTCCAGAATATACAGATGTAAATTGTGATAATCCACCCCCTAGACTATGTCCAGTAATATGGATATTACACTCTTTCCCATAATTTACTTTGATATATTCATAAAACATAAATGCTTCTATTACCATAGAGTCAAACTTTTCAATATATATATCAAAATTAGTAAGCCAGTCATTAATTTGTGTAAATTCAGTTCCTCTAAAAGCTATCATAATATCTTTTCCTTTTTGAAAAGCACATGCGAAAAATCCTGAGTCATGTTTTGCATTATTAAATTTTAAAAAATCTTTTACTAATTTTTTCCCATCTGCTGCATATAGGAATTCCCAATCCTTGAAAAGATTTTTAAATATAGGTTCAGTTCTTTTTCCTTCTTCTAATTCTAAATTTATTAAACCATATGTTAATAAAAGTCTTTTATCTTCTCCATGATATATTGGCTCTCCATCTTTTATAACTGGTTCTGGAATATTATTTATTTTTAATGTTTTCCAATATCTAATATTTTCAATTATATTTTTAAATTTTTTATTGTTTACCAAATAAATTCCTTGCCAATCTAAATAACTTACTTGGCTAAATAAAGCATACTCTATGTCTCTTAACATTTTTTCCTCCAAATTTTATTTTTTTTGAATAATTCTAAAATTTCCATTATCATCAATTTCTACCATTTTTATTTCTTGGTTTTCATATTCTAATAATTTTTCTTTATCTTTAAAATATATATTTATTTCTTTCAGACTTCCTTTATATGATGATATACTATAAAAATTATTTATTAATGTTATTTTTTCTTCTTCAGTTATTTTTTGATTATCTTTAATTTTTATTAATATATCTTTTATCTCTTCTTTATTTTGAAAAGGTTTTAAAAGACTCTCTTCTACAAATTTATAATTATTGAAAAAACTATCATTTCTTACATAAATATATAATGTAGTTTTTATATTCATTTCTTTATATATAAATTCTGCCAATTCATAAGCTTTTTTTTGATATTCCTCATCATCTATTTTATCTATATCATCTACAAAAATATTTATTGGAGTATTCCATGCTTCTAATTTTTTTTCATCTTCTAAGTTTTTTCCTTTATATTTTTTCCAATACTCATAATCATGGGATGCAGAAGATACATTATTTTTAAAAGTCGTCTTTTCTCCAAATAGCTCTTTTATCTTTTTTTTAATTGGTTCATCCATTTCCAGTTTTTTAAATATTTTTTCATAATCATATATTTCTCCATATACATTTATATTGTCAC
>OGZT01001005.1_pt1 | contig 21022 bp, 16 predicted proteins | sample 1576891 | NCBI WGS metagenome assembly OGZT01 (sample SAMEA3541521, study PRJEB24748) | human gut metagenome | biome: human gut; feature: human-associated habitat; material: faeces | place: China | collected 2012 | reverse complement strand
AGCTACCTCACCCGGCCCTTGCCCCTTTTTAATCAGAGATTTTACCGCTGGGGCTGGCGGAAAAGTACGACGGCTGGAGAAGCCGGAAGCTGATAGGATTTTTCGAGCGGTACTGCCGCACCATTTTCACCAGATATAAGGATAAGGTGAAGTACTGGCTGACCTTTAACGAGATCAATTCCCTTCTTCACGCCCCATTTATGAGCGGGGGGATTAAGACGCCGGCGGAACAGCTGACGGAACAGGATTTGTACCAGGCCATGCACCACGAGCTGGTAGCCAGCGCCATGGCTGTAAAGCTGGGCCATGAGCTGATGCCCGGTGCGAAGATCGGCTGTATGATTCTGGGAATTACGGTCTATCCCCTGACTCCCGATCCGGACGATATCATTGCGACCATGGAGAAAGACAGGGAAACGCTCCTGTTCGCAGATATTCACGCCCGCGGAACGTATCCGAAGTATCTCTTAAACTATTTTAAGGATCATGGAATTGAGATCCGTATGGAGCCGGAGGATCAGGAAATCCTGAAGAACACAGTGGATTTCATCTCCTTCAGCTACTATTCCAGCGTCTGCGCCACCACGCATACAGAGCTTGGCGAGCCAACCGGCGGCAACTTGTCAAAGGGGTATAAGAATCCGTATTTAAAGGCAACCGCCTGGGGCTGGCAGATCGATCCCAAGGGTCTTCGCTACACGCTGAACCGCCTCTATGACAGGTATCAGCTTCCGCTGTTTATCGTGGAAAACGGCATCGGCGCCGAGGATCAGCTGGTGACTCTGGAAAATGGGGAAAAGACGGTGCTCGACGACTACCGGATCGACTACCTGCGGCAGCATCTGATCCAGGTGCGCGAAGCCATATGCGACGGTGTGGAGATCATGGGCTATACCTCCTGGGGCTGTATCGACCTGGTGAGCGCCTCCACGGCCGAGATGAGAAAACGGTACGGCTACATCTACGTGGACCGGAATGATGACGGCACCGGAAGCCTGAAGCGGTACCGCAAGAAGTCGTTCTGGTGGTATCGGGACGTGATCGCAGGCAACGGTGCCAGTTTATAGATCATAGAATGGTGATCTGGTCTGCTTTATCAGAGGGGCTGTGAATCGAACTTCTTCCCCTCGTCCAGTATACACTCGGCAATCAGGCGGGAGAATGGCTCCATGTCGTACTCTTTTCTGGAAATGGTGAGCGCCTGCTGATACGCTTCCCGGCGTTCGGTACCGATGGTGATGGGGCGGTAGCCCTCGGAAACCAGTATCCGGTTCATGAGAAGAAACGCGGTCTCTTCATTGGCGCTGGTAAAGGGCTGAATATCGATCAGCCGTTTGCCGGCCATAGCCGCCAGCTCAATGGGATGGAGCGAGGATTTCGACGAACGGATCTGATCGGCTAAATGGCCGGTCAGCCTCGGGACGTCCTCCGGATGTGGCGGCTGGTATCCATAATCATCAATGGCCGGCATACCGGTACGGTAGGAATCCGCTGGTGTCGTGCCGCCGCCTGTCAGTACTGTTCTGTGAAGCTCTTTTATGGTGTCTTCCGTAATGGTTATATCCTGATGGCGGCTGGTTTTCAATTGATCCGCCTGCTGTAAAAGTTCCTTTAATGGTGTCATGATAAATTCCTCCTTCGTGTATTATACCACAGAGAAAGAAAAGGGTGCAACGGGGGAGCACAATGATTCCGGTATGGACAAAGGAAGAAGTCCTCCCAGCCACGGCTGCGTCTGAAAGCGCCATGGCTGGGAGGACTTCTTTGATTTCTGTATAATCCGTTTATCTCTGTCCCTTGTCGTAAGGCACGCCCTCCGCCTTCGGAGCCTGGGAGTTCTTCGATGTGAATACCAGCACGATCAATGTGATGATATACGGCACCATCTTGTAAAAATAGCTGGGTATTCCGAGGCTGCTTAAGAACGGAATTCCGGAGTAGGCGGCGGCCACTGCCTTCATCAGTCCGAAGAACAGGGAGGCCAGCATGATTTTCACCGGTTTCCACTGGCCGAAGATCAGGACGGCCAAAGCCAGGAAGCCGTATCCGGCGACATCGGCGTTAAAGTTGGTGGAGGTCGGAACGACGAATACCAGTCCGCCTAAGCCTCCGAGAGCTCCTGAGATCAGGACGCCCGCGTACTGCATATGGTAGACGTTGATGCCCGCCGCGTCGGCCGCCTGGGGATGCTCGCCGCAGGAGCGCAGGCGCAGTCCAAACCGCGTCTTGTAGAGCACGACGGTGGAGAGCACGAAGATTGCGATACCGATGTAGGTGGTAATGTAGGCGTTCTGGAACAGCAGTGGTCCGATAAACGGTATTCTGCCGAGTATGGGAACCGAGGTGATCCGGAAGGTATTGGTAAACTGTACCTGCTGTACGCCCTGAATGACGCGGGCCACGAAGATGGCGAACGCGGGGGCGAACATGTTTAAGGCGGTACCGCTGATAACCTGGTTCGCCTTCATATTGATGGAGGCGTATCCATGGAACAGGGAGAAGAACATGCCCGTCGCCATGGAGATTAAGACTGCCAGAATCAGCTGCATCTGGCCGCTCATGGTGCCTCCCGTGAAATGGATAAACAGGATCCCGGTAAATGCGCCCATGGTCATGATTCCTTCCAGCGCGATATTGATGATACCGCTCCGTTCCGAGAACATAGCGCCCAGAGCCACGATCATAAGAGGAATCATGAAATACATGGTCTGCTGAAAGATAAAATAAATAACACTCATGCGTCTCCTCCCCCTTTCGTCTGTGCCTCTTCTTTTTCATGGCGCGCCTTCTGCACCTTTCCGATCAGCATCTTTACCATGAGGGCAAAGGCGCTGAAGTAGATGATAACCGCGACAATGATATCAATGATTTCCGTTGAAAATTCAAACAGCTGCAGATAAAATCCGCCCGCCGTTAAGTAAGCGATAAAGATGCCGGAGAACAGCACCCCGATCGGATTGCTTAAGCCCAGCAGGGCGACGGAGATACCGGTAAAGCCTTCGGAAGCCAGAACATCCTTGATCTCGATGTGCTTTCCGGTTCCGGCCAGATAGAGGAGGCCGCCGGCCAGTCCGGCGATGGCGCCAGCGATCATCATGGACATGATGATGCTTTTCTTCTCATTGATGCCGGCGTACTTGCTGGCATCGCGGTTGAAGCCAACCGCCTTCAGCTCATAACCGAAGGTAGTCTTGTTTAACAGCAGGTAAATCAGGATAACGACGATAATGGCGATGATGATGCCTCCGTTGACGCTGGAGCCGGGGAAAATCTTATCCAGTCCCATCTTCGGGATATTTGCGGTAGCCGCCACGTTTCTCGATTCATTTCTCAGATTGTTAAACAGGGGCTTGCTGCTCTTTACGGTCCAGTTGACGAGATACATGCCGATGTAGTTCATCATGATGGAGGCGATAACCTCATTGACGTTATAGTATGCCTTTAAGAGGCCGGGAACGAGTCCCCACACGGCGCCCGTGACGACGCTGGCCAGCAGCGCCACAAGCCAGTGCGCCGGCCCCAGGGAGGTCCACAGGATCCCTACGTAGACGGCTCCGAAGCCGCCCATGATGAACTGGCCCGGCGTCCCGATGTTGAAGAGTCCCGTCTTAAAGGCGAAACCAACGGAGAGACCGGTTAAAATGATGGGGGTCGCATAGTAGAATACCTGTCCGATGCCCTTGGCCCCGTGAGTAAATGCACCCGTCAGGATGGTTGCAAACCCCGGCAGTGCCTGGGACGGATTACAGAGAAACAGGATGATCAGGCCGACGATCAGTCCCAGCACGATGGCAAAGATGGAAGACAGGATGCCATTGTAATCCCGCGGTTGTTTCTGTTTCATGAGTTGCCACCTTCTTTCTTCGAACCGGCCATGTAAAGGCCTAATTCCTGTACTGTAACCTTCTTGGGATCTAAATCAGCCACAATGGAGCCCTCAAACATGACGAGAATCCTGTCGCTTAAGTTCATGACCTCGTCCAGCTCCAGCGATACCAGCAGAATCGCGGCTCCCGCGTCACGCTGCTTGATTAACTCCCTGTGGATATATTCAATGGCGCCCACGTCGAGACCTCTCGTGGGCTGTACTGCCAGCAGAATGTCGTGATCTCTGGAAACCTCTCTGGCCACGATCGCCTTCTGCTGGTTGCCGCCGGACATGCTTCTGGCGCTGGTGTAAGCCCCCTCACTGCTTCGGATGTCGTAATTTTCAATCAGCTTATCCGAATAGTCGTAGATGCTGTCATTCTTTAAGAAGGAATACTTCTGGAAGTCCTTCTCAAAGTACTGCTGGAGCACCAGGTTGTAGCCCAGATTATAGTCAAGCACAAGTCCGTGTTTGTGGCGGTCCTCCGGGATATGGGAGAGACCGTGGGTGTTTTTATAGCGGATGCTCTTTTTCGTCACATCCTCGCCGTTTAACAGTACGGTTCCCTCACTCATCTCGGCCAGTCCGGTGATGGCGTGGATCAGCTCTGTCTGGCCGTTTCCGTCGATACCGGCGACACAGACGATCTCACCCTTCCGGACCTGGAAGGTGACATTGCTTACCAGATTCTTCGTGTGGCCCTCTTTGGTGGCCTTGACGGACAGATTCTTTACCTCCAGCACCACGTCCTTGGGGGTGGCGGGGCCTTTTTCCACGGTCAGATTCACCTTGCGGCCTACCATCATCTCGGACATTTCCTCCGGTGTGGTGTCCTTTACCTCTACGGTTCCGATATATTTTCCACGGCGCAGGACCGTGCACCGGTCGGCAACCGCCTTGATTTCGTTAAGCTTATGCGTGATAAAGAGGATGGATTTCCCCTCCTTCACCAGATCCCTCATGATCTGCATCAGTTCATCGATTTCCTGAGGCGTTAAGACGGCCGTGGGCTCATCGAAGATCATGATCTCATTGTCGCGGTAAAGCATCTTCAGAATCTCGACTCTCTGCTGCATGCCGACCGTGATGTCGGAGATGAGCGCGTCGGGATCGATGGTGAGCTGGTATTTCTCACTCAAATCCATGATTTTTTTCCGTGCGTCGTCCATTTTCAAAAAACCGTGTTTCGTGGTCTCCATGCCGAGGACGATATTCTGGAGAACCGTAAAATTATGTACCAGTTTGAAATGCTGATGTACCATGCCGATGCCCAGCGCGTTTGCATCCAGCGGCCCGGTAATCTTTTCTTCTTTTCCTCTGACTTTAATGACGCCCGCTTCCGGCTGATAGAGGCCGAACAGCACGCTCATGAGCGTCGATTTCCCTGCGCCGTTTTCGCCGAGAAGGGCGTGAATCTCACCCTTTTTCAGCTGCAGAGTGATGTTGTCGTTGGCGATGATGCCGGGAAATTCCTTCGTAATATTCAGCATCTCGATAATATAATCATCCATGAGAACCCCCTTGCAGTGCAAAAAAGGAGATGCCGTAAGATACCCGTCTTCAGTTGTGACTGGGGAATCAAACGACATCTCCTTTCTTATGTAGACTCGATTATTCTACGAAGTTGATAGTTGTCTTTTCAAGCTTTAAGTCCTTGGTCGGATCGTTGTTGTCTTCAGACGGCTGTACGAGAGTGATCTTGCCATCCTTTAACTGGGCATAGACCGCGTCGTAATCTGCCTGTGTGAATTTCGTAAACTTGGAGGTCTCCATCGGAAGGCCGATGCCGTCGTTCTTCGCGGAGAAGATACTGGTCTTGCCGCCCGGGAAGCTGCCTGCATAGAAATCTCTTACGCCGTCGTAAACAGATACGGAAAGCTGTTTCATAGCGGAGGTGACCACGGTGTCGGATTCGTAACTCTGGTCAACGTCAACGCCGATTACCTTGGCGCTCTTTTCTTCTGCTGCCGCCATAACGGAGTTTCCAACTGCGCCGCCGCATCCGAAGATGACTTCCGTGCCGTTCTGATACCAGGATGCAGCCATGGACTGCGCTTCCGGTGTCGCGGCAAATGCGCCTGTGTAGTTGTACATAATCTCGATGCCGTCCACGCCCATCTCATTGGCCGCGTAGTCAGCGCCTTCTGCAAAGCCGTAGCCGTAACGGATTACGGCCGGAACTGCCATACCGCCTAAGAATCCCAGCTTGGTATAGCCGTCTTTTACTGCCGCATAGCCTGCGAGGAAACCAGGCTCATCTTCCTGGAACAGAATCGGCATCACATTGGCTTCGGTTCTGTATTCCGAGTAGTCGCCGCTGTGAGGCTCGCCATCCAGAAGAATGAAATGTACGTCCTTGTACTGGTCCTGTGCCAGATAAACAGGCTCTTCAAATAAGAATCCAGGGCATACGACCAGTTTTGCACCGCCTTCAATTGCCAGACCGATGGTCTCTAAATAAGAGTCCGTCGTTCCTTCCTGAGGCTGGTAGTACTTGTAGGAAATACCGTTTTCTTCCGCGTATTTCTTCATGCCTTCCCATGCGCCCTGGTTGAAGGATTTGTCGTCGATAGTACCGAGGTCGGTAACAAGAGCCAGTTCATAACCATCGGAAGTTTCCGATTTTACTGCGGTATCGGCTGTCGTCTCGGCCTCTGTCGCTTTGGCTTCAGCGGCAGTCGTCGTCTCAGCGGGAGCGGCTGTCGTGCTGCCCGAACCGGAATTCGAAGAACCGCATGCGCTTAAGGATGCAGCCATCATGACCGCCAGTGTTACTGCTAATGCTCTCTTTTTCATAATACGTAATTCCTCCTATCGTTTTGAAAGATTGTTATTAGAGCTAATTCTACTTTACCATATTTTGGTAACAGAAACAATGTAAAGTAGGGCAATTTTACAGAATTATTATAAAGTAGCTTGTTATTTAAAGAAAAAATGGTAAACTGATAAAGGATTTAAACAGAAGGAGGAATATTGTGCAGAAACTAAATCTCTTGGAAGAGCCGGTACAAAAGCTGTTTATCAAGTATCTGATGCCATCCATCAGTGCTACACTGGTTACTTCTATTTATATTTTGGCCGATACGCTGATGATCGGCCGGGGCGTGGGACCTGTGGGAATCGCGGCCTTAAACCTGCTGCTTCCCTTATTCAGCCTGTTCTTTGGAACGGGCATGCTCTTCGGCGTCGGAGGCGGCGTTCTCCTCTCAATCTCGAAGGGACGCCGGGACGAGCAGGCGGCAAAGGAGTATTTTACGGTGGCACTCTGGCTGGCCGTGGCCTTTGCGGTCTTTTACATTGCAGGCGGTCACCTGCTTTTTAAGCCTGTGACGGAATTTCTGGGCAGAAATGATACCATGGGCAATTATGTCGACGAGTACGGCCGCGTTCTGGTTACGGGCGCTCCGGTCTTCCTGTTTTCGGCCTTTTTACAGGCATTTGTCAGGAACGACAGGGCGCCGAAGGTATCCATGGTGGCGGTCGTGTCCGGCGGTGTGACCAATGTGGTACTGGATTATATTTTTATATTTCCAATGAAAATGGGAATGGCCGGAGCAGCGATCGCCTCGGTGATCGGTTCCCTCCTGACGGTTGGAATCCTGCTGACCCATCTTTCCTCCCCGGACAACACGCTGAAGGTGGTGGCCCGCCCCGAGTGGAAGAAGGCGTGGGAGGTCGTGGTCAACGGATTTGCCAGCTTCCTGCTGGAGATGTGCAACGGCGTGGTGACCTTTTTATTCAACCGCCAGCTCCTTGTCTACGTGGGCGATTTGGGGGTGGTCGTGTACGGAATTATCTCCAACAGCGCGCTGATCGTGGCGTCCATCAGCAACGGCATCTCCCAGGCCGTACAGCCGATACTCGCCACCAATTACGGTGCGGGCAGAAAGTCCAGATTAAAAGAGACGCGCCATATGGGAGAGATAGCGGTGACCATATCGGGCATTCTGTTTACGGGAATCGGCCTTCTTCTGCCGGCCCTGGTGACCGCGGCCTTCGTGAAGCCGACGGCGGAGATCCTGGCCATGTCGGTTCCGGCCGTGCGGATCTATTTCCTGTCCTTCTTCGCCATGGGCTTTAATATCCTGTACGGCACCTATTTCCAGTCCGTGATGAAGCCGGGATACTCCCTGTTCATCTGCATGATGAGGGGGATGGTGATAAACGGAATTCTCGTGTTCCTTCTGCCGGTCGCTTTCGGCGTTACCGGAATCTGGTCCGTCATGCCTGTGACGGAATTTGTAACGCTGATCATCTGCCGGTTTCTGCTGGCAGGCCAGAATAAAAAACTGCCGTCTACCGGCGTGTCCGGTGCTTAAAGCTGTCTGTAAAGAGCAGCTTCAGAAAAATATTCTTATAGTCTTCTAATCGCAGAAAGCTGTATATCCCGGCTTTCTGCGCAATTCGGAACAAATCCATAACGAGAAGGTAGTATTCAAAATAAAAATGGAAGCGGCTCATGCATTCCGGTTTGACTACCAGATGCATGAAGTCCCATTTTTCACAGTTCTCCGTGGTCAGTCTGTCCCGGTATTCGTTAAACAGCGCCGTGCCCGGTATGGGCGTGAAAATGGAGACTCCCGTATAGGTAATCCGGTGCGTGTGGATAAAACGCCGCATATTCCGGAAATCCTCTTTCTTGAAACGGCTGTCGATGATGAAGAGCCCCACCAGATGAATGCTGTATTTTTGAAGCATCCGGATGGTCTTAATGTTGAGAGACTGGGAGGAATGCTTCTGATAGGAGTCCAGAAAGCTGTCAGAAACCGCCTCCAGGCCGACCATGATATAACGGAAGCCGGCCTCCGCCAGTTCCCGGATCAAGTCCTCATGAACGGCGATAAAATCCGAGCGTCCGTAGCAGATAAAGTTCTTCTTGATATTCCGCTCCCGGAGCAGCCGCATAAATTCTTTCAGCCTCGGAACATCGTACAGGAAGTCGTCATCGGCGATCTGGATATTGCCGCAGGGGATGGTCTCCAGCTCCTCGATGATCTTTTCCAAGTCCCGCTGGCAGTAGGTGCCGCAGTTGAGCTCCCGGCCATAGCAGAAGGCACAGTGGTAGGGACAGGAAGATGAGGTCTTTAAAAGGGCTACAGGGGAGACGTCTAAGTAGCGGTAGTGGTCCTGATAGGTGGAGAAGGCACTTCGGTCGGGGATTGGGAGTTTGTTTAAATCAAACGGTTTCATGGGATTTTTGTGCCAGCCCCCATTCTCCGGATAACAAAGTCCGTCAATCACAGACAGCTTTGGCGGACAAAAACCATTTTCCGGCGGAATGAGCCCCTCCGCCTTCAATGCCTCCGCAACCGCATAGATATTGTCGGAACGGCATATGTAGGACACGGCGGGATCGAAGAAACGCTCCGGGTTCAGCTGGGCATGGGAGCCGCCGATGATGGTGACGCAGCCGGGGCGCAGCGCCTTCGCACGCCGGGCGTAGGAGAGCATTAATTTTTCCTGCGTGATATAGCCGGTGACGGCCACCGCGTCGGGGGTGTATTCATTAAAAATTTCATCAAAGCTGCGCCTGTCGAAGGAGGCTTCATAGATCATGCTTTCCACATTATATTCCTTCAGCATGGCTTTTATATACTCCAGTTCCAGCGGCTCCGTCTTAAGAGCCATATCCAGGCTGAAGCCGTTGTCTGCGGCCTCCGGTTTTACCAGCAGTATCATACCATCCCTCCTTCCAATTGCGCTGTCCTCTGATCAAATTATATGGTAGAATAGGGAAAAAGGCAAGAAAGGAACTCCGATGGAATACATCTATATTCTTCTGCTCTACCTCCCCTCCGGCTTCGGCCGCCTGACACAGCGGGCGACGGGCTACCAGTACACCCATGCGGCGGTGTCGCTGGACGATACGTACACCCATTTTTATGCATTTTCCAGGCTCCGGGCAAAGACGCCTCCCATCTCCGGATATATTGAGGAGAAGAGGATCTATTATACGCTGGGGGAGGATGTGCCCATTTACACGAAGATTTTCCGGGTGCCAGTCACCAAAGAGGGATACCGGAACGCTATCCGATACATGGAAGACGTGAAAAATGATCCCGAGATCATGTACAATTTAATCCATATGCTTCTGATCCCGGTCTTCGGAGGTCATCCGCTCTATAAGGCGTTTCACTGCGGCGAGTTTGTCGCGAAGGTTCTGGAGGCGGCGGGAATCAAACTCCAACAGCCTTATTACCGTTATACGCCAAAGCTGTTTTCCGAACTGCTGGAGCCGTATTTCTTATACGAGGGAACTCTGGATAATTCCAGCCGCGACGGAATGGAGGACGACTTTTTCCGGGAAACGCCGAAAAAGGAATACCTTGCAAAAACGCTGTATATTATAAAGGAACTGCTTTTCCGCCAGGTCTTTCACCGCGCCTCCGGACATTTCCGTCCTGAAAAGGTGCGTTTTCGTGTCACGGACAAAGTGTGAGATTATATAAGAGGAAGAAATGGGATATCTGATAATAGCAGGGACAAGTCAGATAATGAAAAATCGTATATACGAACAAAAATCGCATATCAGAAAATGACAGAATTTGAAAGTACTTTCATAAAATTGTACTGAAAAAAGAGCGAATTTTTGCCGGTAAATCAAGAAAACCTCTTTACTAGAAATTGAATTATGATATAATATTGACAGGTCTTTTGCGCGTTTTTTTTATTCTGGCGCGAAAGCGAACCGATAACTTTATTTGAGGAGGAAATACTTATGGCAACAAAATGGGTTTATTTGTTCAAAGAAGGCAGTGCCGACATGAAGAACCTGTTAGGCGGTAAGGGAGCTAACTTAGCGGAGATGACTAATTTAGGTCTTCCGATTCCACAGGGCTTTACTGTAACGACAGAAGCTTGTACAGACTATTATACCAGCGGCAAGAAGATTACTGATGAGATTCAGGGACAGATTTTTGACGCTCTGAAGACATTAGAGGAAATTCAGGGTAAAAAATTCGGTGATACCGAAGATCCGTTATTAGTATCTGTACGTTCCGGCGCAAGAGCATCCATGCCTGGTATGATGGATACAATCTTAAACCTGGGACTTAACGACGTTGCAGTGGAAGGCTTTGCCAAGAAGACAGGCAACCCAAGATTTGCATACGATTCTTACAGAAGATTTATCCAGATGTTCTCCGACGTTGTTATGGAGATGAGCAAGACTTTCTTCGAAGGCATCCTTGATGAAGTAAAGGAAGCTAAGGGCGCTAAGTACGATACAGACTTAACTGCCGATGATTTAAAGGAAGTTATCGCAAAATACAAATCCATCTACAAAGAGAAAATGGGCGAAGAGTTCCCGCAGGATCCGAAGGTTCAGTTAATGGAAGCTGTTAAGGCTGTTTTCCGTTCCTGGGACAACCCTCGTGCGATCGTTTACAGACGTATGAACGATATTCCTGGCGACTGGGGCACCGCTGTCAACGTACAGGCCATGGTATTCGGAAACATGGGCAATACCTCCGGTACAGGCGTTGCATTTACACGTAACCCATCTACTGGTGAGAACGGCATCTACGGCGAGTATTTAATCAATGCTCAGGGCGAGGACGTTGTTGCTGGTATCCGTACACCACAGCCGATCACAAAGCTGGAGCAGGACTTACCGGAATGCTACAAAGAATTCATGGCAATCGCTCATAAGCTGGAAGACCATTACCGCGATATGCAGGATATGGAATTCACGATCCAGGAAGGCAAATTATACTTCTTACAGACACGTAACGGCAAGAGAACTGCTCCGGCAGCCATCAAGATTGCCTGCGATTTAGTAGACGAAGGAAAGATCACACCACAGGAAGCAGTTTTAAGAATCGAAGCAAAATCCCTCGATCAGTTACTGCATCCGACATTCGATACCGCTGCATTAAAGGCAGGCGAAGTAATCGGTTCCGCTCTTCCGGCATCTCCTGGTGCTGCAGCTGGTAAGGTTTACTTCACAGCTGAGGATGCAAAGGCTCATCATGAGGCAGGCGAGAGAGTTGTTCTCGTTCGTCTTGAGACCTCCCCTGAGGATATCGAAGGAATGCACGCAGCAGAAGGTATCTTAACCGTTCGCGGCGGCATGACCTCTCACGCAGCAGTTGTTGCACGTGGTATGGGTACCGCTTGTGTATCCGGCTGCGGCGAGATCAAGATTGATGAAGCAGCTAAGTACTTTGAACTTGGCGGACATACCATCAAAGAAGGCGATTACATCTCCTTAGACGGTTCCACAGGTAAGATCTACCTTGGCGATATCGCTACTGTAGAAGCTACCGTAAGCGGTGACTTCGGCAGAATCATGGGATGGGCTGATGAGTTCAGAACACTCCATGTAAGAACAAACGCGGATACTCCTGCGGATACATTAAACGCAGTGAAGTTAGGCGCAGAAGGTATCGGCCTCTGCCGTACCGAGCATATGTTCTTCGAAGAAGACAGAATCCCGAAGATCAGAAAGATGATTCTTTCCGATACGGTTGAAGCAAGAGAAGAAGCATTAAATGAACTGATTCCGTTCCAGAAGGGCGACTTCAAGGCGATGTACAAGGCTCTGGAAGGCAGACCAATGACCGTTCGTTACTTAGATCCGCCGTTACATGAGTTCCTTCCGACAAAGGAAGAGGACATCGAAGCTTTAGCTGCTGATATGGGAATCACTGTAGAAGCAATTAAAGAAAAATGCGATGGCTTACATGAATTCAACCCAATGATGGGCCACAGAGGCTGCCGTCTGGCAGTTACTTATCCTGAGATTGCCAAGATGCAGACAAGAGCCGTTATGGAAGCTGCAATCGAAGTAAAGGCAGAAGAAGGATACGACATCATTCCTGAGATCATGATCCCACTCGTAGGCGAGAAGAAGGAATTAAAGTTTGTAAAAGATATCGTAGTTGAGACTGCAGAAGCAGTTAAGGCAGAAAAAGGCTCTGACATCCAGTACCACATCGGTACCATGATCGAGATCCCGAGAGCTGCATTAACAGCAGACGCTGTTGCAGAAGAAGCAGAATTCTTCTCCTTCGGTACCAACGACTTAACACAGATGACATTCGGATTCTCCCGTGATGACGCTGGCAAGTTCTTAGATTCCTACTACAAGGCTAAGATCTACGAGTCTGATCCATTTGCAAGACTTGACCAGACCGGTGTTGGACAGCTTGTAGCTATGGCTGCTGAAAAGGGCAGAAAGACAAGACCTGACATCAAGCTTGGTATCTGCGGCGAGCATGGCGGCGATCCGTCCTCCATCGAGTTCTGCCACAAGGTAGGCTTAAACTACGTATCCTGTTCTCCATTCCGTGTGCCGATCGCAAGACTGGCTGCGGCTCAGGCGGCTCTGAACAATAAATAGTGACCGTTTGTTCGGTGAAAAACCATACTTGATTTTGCAAGTAATGTTTGATATAATGGTAGCAGGCAAAAGAGAGAAGTTCTAGATGTATGTACAAAGCGAAAACCCCAGGAGTACCAGTCCTGGGGTTTTCATTAGGCTAATTGTCGCGATTATCTTCTATCTAGCCATTTGCAAATGAAGTAGGCAACGACACTTGCTGTGATAGAGAGAATAAAAGAGAAAAGTTCCATTATGTAAGCACCCCCTTCCTGTTGCCAGAATGGGTGCGACAACAAATAAGCAGTTAAGTATTGGTGTTTGATACAGGAAATTAATATGGACGAGTTATTTGATATTTTATCAAATAGCTCGTTTTATTGTGCGTGATTAACAGTAGAATACGAGAAATTCCGATTGTTGAATATTAAATAAATTTAGGTTCTGAATAAAAGTGAAAACATCAGAGGCGCTGATCTGAGGTTTTCTTTTAATACCGTTTTAAATTTGAAACATATCCGTATGATACTTAAGATCAGGAACAGGTATAAAATCATAGAGAAAGTTCGAAAGATGTTACCGTAACAAGTTAAATGTATGGTAAATAGTGGAAAATATATTTGCTTACAGGGAGCAAAATAACGGAAAAGCTGCCTGAAACCATGGAAATACCGAAGGATGAAGGCCCATGGCATACCTTTTCGGCGATTGGACCGGGATTCTGGGGACTGTGTTGGCGGTTGTGTAATACCATTTGATCGAGTATAATAGTTTAGAAGAAGCAGTATGACAAATGAGGCAGCGATGCCGGAAAACGGGGGATAAAGAGGATGAGGAGAAGAGGGGCAAGGCGTTTGGTATTGAGATATGGAATCGTTGGTCTTTTGGCTGCGGGGCTGCTTTCCGGGTGCTCCGGCACGGGGGAACTGGAGGCTCAGAACCAGGAGCTGAAGTCGCAGGTGGAGAGCCTGTCAGCGGTAAAGGAGAGTCTCGAAGGCGAGAAGGAAAGCCTTTCCTCCGAACTGGCATCGGCGAAGGAGCAGAAGGAAGAGGCCGGGAAGAAAGCCGCGGCGCTGCAGGCGACGATCGATGAGATGGCTAAGGAAGCGGAAATCCAGGATGGGGATGTCGTCGTCAGACTGATTGGGAAAGAGGATGTGGAGAAAGACTCCTCCAAATGGATCTTTAACAGCTACAGCAATTTGAAGTTTGAGATTACAAACAATACGGACAAAGATATACAGGGAATCGAGGGAAAATTAAAGATCATGGATCTGTTCGGCAAAGAGATTTTAACAGCCGGATGTGATTTTACCGGACATACCATACCGGCGGGGGAGACTGTGGTCAACGATGATCTGAGCTTTGAAATCAATGAGTTTATCGACGAGCATATGAAGCTGTATACGACAGCGTATGAAGACTTAAAATCAGAGTATACGGTGACACAGATCGTATTTACAGACGGGACAGTAAAGGAATAGGTGAGCAGCCACACTGGTGTCTGCGCGATTACATAGAAAACCTCGGGCTGGTCCTGAGGTTTTTCGCTGTCTGCATAAATTACGGCAAAAAAATGGTCATTCGCGGTCAGATCATACGGCCCGGGCCGGAAAAGACTATAATAAAACCATCAAATGACCCGGAAAGGAATGACAGTTTATGTATGAACTCAGAGAAAAGAAAGAAGAAGGAACGAAGAAACCCGTATGGAAGAAGGCGGCGGCATGTATTCTGGCGCTGTTGTTATTTTTTGCCTGCTCCGCGCTGCTTTATGTGACGAAGCTGGCGACATCCACACAGAAAATCCCGGATGCGGACATCAAGGCGATCAGCAATGATTATCTGAATGAAGCGACGGAGAAGCAGATGGACGATTACTGGACAGTGGCTATTTTCGGCGTGGACAGCCGCAACGGCAACATTGGAAAAGGAACCAGCGCGGACACGCAGATGCTTCTCACACTTAACCGCGCAAATGGAGAAATCCGGCTGGTATCCGTTTACCGCGATACGCTGCTGATGAGCAATGTGAAGGAAGGAAAGTGCCGGAAGATAAACTCCAGTTATACGGAAGGGGGGCCGGAGCAGGCCGTCACGGCATTAAATGAAAACCTGGATTTGAAAATCGGGGATTACGTTTCCTTTTCCTGGAAGGCGGCTGCCGACGCGGTCAACCTGCTGGGGGGAATCGATATGGAGATCACAAAGGCGGAGTATGCGTATATCAATGCCTTTATCACAGAAACCGTGGATAGTACGGGAATCCCTTCGGTACATTTAACGGGCCCGGGGCCGGTTCATCTCGATGGAGTCCAGGCCGTCGCCTACAGCCGGCTGCGTCTGATGGACACCGATATGAACCGGACGGAGAGACAGCGGAAGGTGATCGAGGCCGTATTGGAGAAGCTGAAGCAGGCGGATCTTCCGACGATCAACCGTCTTCTGGAGACGGTGCTGCCACAGGTTGCAACCAGCATAGACGCAGGCGACTTTCTGGAACTGGGAAAGAACGCCGGAAATTACCATATTGTAAAAACCGAAGGCTTTCCGACCGTATACAAGGCGGCCACGCTTGGAAAGCTGGGAAGCTGTCTGATTCCCAACACGCTGGAATCCAATGTGACGGCGCTTCATGAATTCCTATACGAAGATCAGGACTATCAGAACTCAGACCGGGTGAAAGAGATCGGGGGAGAAATTATTAAACAGGCATTGGGAGAGTGAGGTGACACTATGATTCGGATAGCAGTTTGTGATGATGAGCCTGCGTTTGCGGAGCGGGTGAAGACGCTCATTGAAGCAGAGTGCCGCGCGCTTTCCGTTTCGTCGGAGACGGTTATCTATACCGACAGCGGCATGCTGGCCTATGACATCGGGGAGAAGCGGTATTTCGATATGCTTTTCCTCGATATTGAGATGCCTGGTTTCTCCGGCATGGAACTGGCGGATTTAATAAAGGATTCGCTGCCCCAGGCGCTTGTCTCCTTTATAACCTCCCATACAAAGTACGCGGTCAAGTCCTTTGAGCTCTCCATCTTCCGCTATATACCGAAGGCGGAGGTGGAAAGCTGCTTATCCATGGCGGTTTCGGATGGGATCCGGCTGCTTTCCTGGAAGGTGAAGGAGTGTTACGTGGTGGAAACACCGCGCCAGATCATGAAGGTGGCGATGAGCGACATTCTCTATATCTATAAAAAACAGAAATACTCTTGTCTGGTTCTGCCTGGGGAGGAGGTGCCGGTCCGAAAGGCGCTGGGACAGGTAAAAGAGGAGCTTGGCAGAGAGGAGTTCCTGACGATTGAGAGGGGCTACATGATTAACCTTTACCATGTCAGAAAAATGGAAGGCACATCCGTGGTTATGGACGATGGGACTGTGCTGCCGGTGAGTCAGAGCCATGTAAAAGAAGTGAGAGAGACCATTACCGGTTTCTTCCGGAGGCATCTATGAATACCATATTTCAGCTTTGTGAACTTGCGGCCTATTTTTTGGAGGCATTGATCTGCTATTTTTTTATTCAGCTGTTTTTCCCTGAGAAAGCGAAGGGGAAACTCAGCTTTTTCCTGTTGTCCGGTGTTCTGCTTCTGACGCTGCAGCTTGCGGATTCTCTCCATGTGTATCCATTTCTGGTTACCCTGTGGTTTGTCTTTTATATCTGTATGACGACGGTTCTCATTTTCCACGTGGATGTGTTTTATGCCGTCTCCCTGGTGAGCTTCTATATTCTGTGTGTCTATATTATTGATTTCTTCTGTATTTCGGTGATGGGGGTATTTTTGAAGAACCAGCAGTTCGCACAGATGGTCATCGCACAGCTGTCGCAGTGGCGTCTGGTGTATCAGGCTGCGGACAAGCTGCTGCTGACCGGGGCGTATTTTCTGGCGAGGAAAGCATTTCGCCGGGAGCTGGCCTATAATCCCCGGATGATGTTCCTGACCTCGGGGCTGGGGCTGTGCGGCGTCGGATTTCTGTCATGGCTCACGATTCAGGAGACGAGCCTTCATGCGCTGTTCGGATGGAGCATGTGCATTATCTTGCTGTTTCTCATCTATTTTCTTCTGTTATTTTACTCGAAATACGTGGGAGAGCAGAAGCAGCGCCTCGCCCTGGAAATGAAGGAGCAGATGATCGACAGGGAGTACGATCTGATGGTCCGGCAGCAGCAGGAGCAGGAAGAGCTGTCGCATGACATGAAAAATCATTTGCTTGTGCTCTCTTCCATGATCGGAGAGGGGAAAATGACAGAGGCGGAAACGTATCTGGAGCGAATGGGAGAGCCTCTGCGCCAGCTGGAGATGATGGTGTGGACGGGCAATCCGGTGCTGGATGTGCTGTTGAACAATGCCAGAAACAGCGCGGCAAAGAAAAAAATCCGCTTTACCATTCAGGCGGATGCGCTGACGCTGGGAGATATGGAAGACCGGGAGACGTGCAGCCTGTTTTCCAATCTTCTGGACAACGCCGTGGAGGCAGTAGACCGGGTGGAGGAGGGAGATCGCTGGATTACCGTTAAAATGCGAAAGGCGGGAGACATGATATTCATCGAACTCTCCAACTCCATGACCGGCAGGCCCTCCGTCAAGGACAACCGCCTGGTGACGACGAAACGGGAGGGAACCGGCCATGGGCTGGGACTTAAGAGCGCGGAGCGCGTGGTGGAAAAGTACGGCGGCAGTCTGGTCTGCGAATACGGAGACGGTGTTTTTACGGTTCTGGTGTCCTTCCTGGAAGGGCTGCGAGACCTCTCATAATCCGGCCGTCATCCCAGAAGGCGCCGTGGCCGCCGAGACGGATTGCAGGCTTGTGTCTGCCGTGAAAGTCACTGCCGCAGGTGATAAGAAGTCGGTTTTTCTCAGCGACCTCCACGTAATAGGCCGCTGCCTCCTCATCGTGATAGGAGGAAAATGCCTCGATTCCGTCAATTTCGCGAAAGAGCAGACTCTCCAGCAGCTCGGTTTCGCCGCGGTCGAGATTCTGACCGGGGTGGGCCAGGACGCTGATTCCTCCGGCATCGTGGATCAGAGACACGGCGTCGGCAAGGGAAATGTAGTGGACCGGTACATAGGCGGCCTTACCTTCTGAGAAGAAATCCCAATAAAACCGCACATTTGGCATGTCGCTTTTTGCTCCGCCCGGAAGATATGGGCGGAGTATTTCATATTGCGGGGCTTCTTTTTTGGCGAGGAGAATATCCGCGATCAATTCGCCTGGAACGACGCCGTCGCTGGAGGCCGCCAGGACCTCATCCTCATCGACCGGGATTCCTGTGGCGCTCTGAAATAATCGGATTTTCTCTCTGGCCGCCATTTTCTCCTGCTCCAGAATATCCTGTTCAATCTGCGCGAACTCCTTTCGCGTATGGTCGAAGCAGTATCCAAGCAGGTGGAAGTTCCTGCCTTTATGGGTGCAGTCCAGCTCGACTCCGGAGATGACGCGAAGGCCGGAGGCGGCACAGGCCGAAAGGGCTTCTGACTGGGCCGCGGCGACGCTGCGGACTGAGTTGTGATCCGTTATGGCGATTAACTCCATGCCCTGTGCCCTGGACATTGCAACGATTTCCTGCGGTGTGTATTCTCCGTCATCACTGGCGGCTGAATGGATGTGTAAATCAAGCTTTGACATTGAAGATCTCCCTTCTGTTTCTTTGATGGATGTATTATCTGGTATGGCTGGGACTCTGTGAAGGATAAAACCAGGGCGGTTTAATGTTTCTGCGATTCCCGAATTTTCTGCCGCCTGCGGAAATAAAAGTAAGTAAACTGCAGGAGAAGAATTCCTGCGGTTGAAATCAGGTAGAGCACCCGGATACCGGTAAATGCGGCGGAACCGGCCGCTGCAGAACCGGCCGCTGCGGTGCGGGCGTCGATCAATCCTTTGACTGCGCCTCCGGTCAGCGGGCCGAGGATGGAGCCGAAACCGATGGCTGCCGTATAAAAATTATCATAGACAATCCGGTTATCCGCTGGCATCAGTTCGTATCTGCGGTTAAATACGGAGATCACAAATCCGGCGTTGGCGGCCGAGGATATGAGAAACGCGGCCGGAATAAAAAGGTACCAGTTCTGAGCGTTGGCGAAGGACATGAACAGAGTCTCACCTGCAAAGAACCAGATGGACATTTTTAAGGTGAATTCATGGCCGCAGCGGTCGCTTAACCTTCCCCAGAAACTGAGCAGAACGATCTGCGGCAGAGAGATGATCATGTATAGTCCGGTCACGATCTGATAGGGGAGCGCCAGATATTTCATCATGTAAACCATGGTATAGCTGTCGGAAATGGTAAGCAGCAGGTAAAAGATAAAGATGTAAGCCACAAAGCCTGTAAAGCATCGGTTTTTGAGAGGCAGTCCGGCGATGTTCCGGAAGCGGCAGCCTCTGCTGGAGGACTGGTACGGTTCCCCGTCGGGTGTTCCTGCCAGGAGAATCACTTCAAAGATTCCCATCAGGGCTGCAGCGGCAAACAGGATGGCGAAACCGATGTATTTTCCTCCCATGAGATCCATAAAACGGCCGCCAGCCAGCGACAGAACCACTGTGACCGTGAGCGTCAGCGTCTGTCTTAGGGAAATGTACCGGCCGCTCCTTTTTTCATCGATAAACCCCAGCATCCACTGGTTCAGCACCACTGTCGTCTGGGCCTGAAGTGCGAAGGCAGCGACAACGGTGGGAACGAATACGTAAAGCTGCATTCTGGCTGGAAACAGAACCGGTATGGTGACGAGGAAAAGTGTTGCCAGGCGGGAGAGGATCGTGAGTGCTACCGTCATCCTTTTGCGGCTGGTGAATCGCTCCAGAAATGCCGGGAATATGAGGATCAGCACACCGCAGATATTGACGATAACGCTTAAATAACTGACCAGAATGTCACCGGCTCCCATAAGAATTGCTAGGCCGCTTAAGAAAACGCCGCTGGTCAGATACGTGAACGCTGTGCCGAATCCGGCTTGGACGAGAAAGCAGGTACGGGGACGGGAGTCCGGCAGGCCCTCCCCCCCCGGGCTGGGGTTTCATGGCTGCTCCTTTATAAACTGAACGTCGTCAAAGATTTTCCCGGCTGTTAAGTACGCCATGCCGTCGTGATAGTCGTGCCAGAGATCGGCCGAATACAGAATCTCCGCGGACATGTGTCTCGGAAGAAGAGCGGAGAAGCCGTCGCTGATGGGACCGATACAGCCTTTGCGCAGATCGGGGCCGCCCAGGACGACATACTGGGGATTTAAAATGCCGCAGATCCAGCCGATGATACGGATCATCAGATTGGTGTAAGCTTTGTCATCCACTGCTTCCATCAGCCACTCGTCGAGAATCCGGCCATCCTCCATGGGAACCAGTCCCAGCTCCCCGGCAAAATTGCGAAAGCCGCGGACGACCCGCCCGCCGACGATGAAACCGGCGCTGACACACGTTTTTTCCAGGTGAAGATACGCCATATTCGTGAGATCCGGGGCCTCGCAGGGAAATTCCCTGGCATAGCAGCGGCCGAAGCCGATGGCGGTGGCATTTAAGTCATTCTCCATAACAATGGGAATGTGATACCGCCCGGCGAGGCGGTCTCCTAAGTCATGGCGGCATAATTCGTCGCTGCTGCCGCTCCCTTTCCAGAACGAACCGTCTTCGACGATGCCCGGAACGCCGATTCCGATGGACTTGATATCCTTTCGCGCCATGAGTTCATCGAGGTATGCGGTGATGGCCGGCTCGTAGTCGTCGCCCGTAAACTCCAGTCTGCAAGTCTCTAAAATCTCTCCACAGATTCCTACAAGCAGCCCGTGCATCTCACTGCCCGAGTGAAACCGATGCATGCGACGGTTGCGATCCTGACAGCCCTT
>OGZT01000997.1_pt1 | contig 21120 bp, 16 predicted proteins | sample 1576891 | NCBI WGS metagenome assembly OGZT01 (sample SAMEA3541521, study PRJEB24748) | human gut metagenome | biome: human gut; feature: human-associated habitat; material: faeces | place: China | collected 2012 | reverse complement strand
ACTGTTTCGAAGTCACCATATAGACAATGATATAGAATAATGCAAATACTAAATAGGAGCACACTGTCACCAGAATCAGGAATTTTCTGTCAGAAAAAGCAAGCAGATGCACCATTTTTTCTATCATTGGAAATGCAAATGCCGTATGAATTCCGGCAGCCACAAGAGGCAGGAAGAATACTGTCATTACCTGAGAATTGATCGTCTGACGCACTTCTTTCTGTGTCATCCCCACTTTCATCAGAATCTGGAATCTGTCCTGATCCTCATAGCCTTCTGTAATCTGTTTATAATAAATGATCAGCACCATTCCAAGAATGAATACGACTCCAAGAAGGATTCCAAGGAAGAACAGACCGCCGTACAAAGCCTGGTAATCAGCTCTTGATGCGGCTCTGCTGTCTGTAGAAGCTCCAAAAAATAGGGTATCTGATTCCTCTGATTCCTGTTCAGCCAATGCATTGATTTTCTTGTCAATCTCGTTTTGAATCTGGATCTGCTCTTCATCTCCACAGGACAGATCAAAATTGTAGTACCATTTCTCATAAGAACCATTGACACCGTAAACGGAAACATTTCCTTCTTCCAAAGCTTTTATATCTTCCAGTCCGGAAACCACCAGATAGAAGCTGCTGTTCATATTTGCCATATTATTTCCATTTGAAATCATTTTATCCAAATGTCCTTTAATCCTCCATGTCCCGGAATTCTCCACCGTGATCTGATCATAGGGGAAATCGGAATCTTTCGCATACAGATACGCTTCCCCGGGAGCAAGCTCCAGATTCGTCCCCATGATCCGATTATACGCTTCCAACGGCAGAGCATAGAACATTTTTAAATGATCAAATGTATTCACTTCATTGACTCCCGGAGCATTCTCCGGATTAAAATAGATTTCATTTTTTGAAACAATTCCACTGACTGTAAGCATCCGGTAATTCTCCGGATTCTCCGCGGTCTGGTTATGTTCTTTCAAAACCTTCTGTACAAGCTCTATAATCTGTCCATTCTGATTCTCTTTCATTTCTTCCGTCTGCTCCGGTTTCGTGTACATCTCAATCTGGACAGATTTCGGATATCGAAGATTCAAGCCATGTTCCATACTCAGATACAGGCTGGTTGTAGAAGATACCATAACCAGAACCATTGTGGACAGAATACAAATAGACGCTAATCCTGCCCCATTTCGTTTCATACGGTAAATCATGGATGAAAGTGAAATAAAATGATTTGTTTTATAATAATATCCTTTCTTTTTCTGCATTATTTTACAAAATGTGACCGAGCCGGCAATAAATAACAGATACGTTGCAAGGATTACCAGCACGACGGCAACCATAAACCAGATCATCGCTACAAGCGGATCTTTGATTGTCAGGGATAAATAATAAGCCACACCAAGCAGAAGCAACCCGAGTACTGCAAAGATCCAGTTTGCCTTCGGAGGTTTCTCTCCTGTCTTTTCACTTTTTAAAAGTTCTACAGGTTTTAACCGATAGACGGACACGATCATCCGAAGCATGATTAATGCAAAAATGACCAGGAATAACAGTGCCGTAGCCACAAGTGCCGGAACACTGATTTTCATAGAAAGTCCGGCATTACTTCCAAGTATCTTCGCTGCCAGAAGTTCCCCCAATTTAGAAAACAGGATTCCTCCCACGATTCCTCCTGCAATCGTCAGAACACTGATGATCAGATTCTCAAGAACCATGATTTTTACAAGGTCAATTTTTCCCATTCCAAGGATGTGATACAACCCAAACTCTCTCTGTCGTCTGCGGATCAGAAATGAATTTGTGTAATACAGAAGGATCAGAGAAAAGATTGAGATCACACCAGAACCAAATCCAAGGATCATCTGCATAGTATCCCCACCTTTGATCTTGGCAAACTGCGGACTCACTGCAAGATAATCGATCAGATAGAACATCATAACCATACAGATACAAGTGATCAGATAAGGAAGATACAGCTTCTTATTTTTCTTAATTCCATTAACGGAAAGTTTCAGATAAAGTCCACTTTTCATTGTCTCTCACCACCTGTCGCAAGCATTGTCAGTGTCGCTGAGATATTCTGATAGAACTGTTCATCTGTCTGTTCGCCTTTATATACCTGGTGGAAAACTTCTCCGTCTTTAATAAATAACACTCTCCCGGCCTTGCTCGCTGCTTTGACAGAATGTGTTACCATAAGGATCGTCTGTCCCGACTGATTGATCCGCTCAAATACCCCGAGCAATTCATCCGTTGATTTCGAATCGAGTGCCCCGGTCGGCTCATCCGCCAGGATCAGTCTCGGATCTGTGATCAGCGCTCTCGCCACTGCTGCACGCTGCTTCTGTCCTCCTGACACCTCATAGGGATACTTCTCCAGAAGTCCTGCAATTCCAAGTTCTTTCACGATTGGCATCATCCTGACATTCATTTTCCTGTAATCAACTCCCTGCAGTACCAATGGCAGTAAGATATTGTCCTTTAGATTAAATGTATCCAAAAGATTGAAATCCTGAAATACAAACCCAAGATGATCTCTCCTGAACTTGGACAGATCCTTCTCACGGATTGCAGATAACGGTTTTCCATCTAGATAAACTTCCCCTTCGGTTGGTTTATCCAATGCTGCCAGCATGTTCAGTAATGTCGTCTTCCCCGAACCACTCTCTCCCATGATTGCTACATATTCGCCCTCTTCTACTGAGAATGTTACCTTAGAGAGTGCCTGTACCTGATTACCGCCAAAACGCGGACGGTATATTTTTTTCAAATTTTCTACTTCCAAAACTGTCATTTCTTACGACCTCCTCTTCTTTCAACATCCTCAGTATAACAATACAGCCAGAATGCCGACATTGATTTCTGTGACATTCCAGCTGTCTGATGTGACAATTTTGTCACTTGCTTCTCTCTGTGTGATTTAGCGTTTTACTCTGATCTCAACGGATACTCTGCCAAACCAATCGTAAAACTGCTGCCTTCCCCTAACTTTGACTCAACTGTAATCTGATGCCCCAGTTTCTTTGCCGCCATCTGACTCAGATACAGACCAATTCCCGTTGATTTCCGTTCCATTCTTCCATTATATCCCGTATATCCTTTTTCAAAGATTCTCGGCAGATCTTCCGGTGCAATTCCCATTCCGGTATCTGTAACCGTCAGTTTCTTTTCTTCACTGACAGTGATCGTCACTGTTCCTTTCAGCGTATACTTCACTGCATTGGATAACAACTGTTCAATAATAAACGAAAGCCATTTCTCATCTGTCAGAACAATCTGATCTGTCCCTTCATAGATCAGACGGATTCTCCTTCGAATAAACTGTCCTGCATATTTACGGATCGATTTTCTTACAATTTCATCCAAAGGATACCATGCGATTACCAGATCCTTCGTGCCACTGTCAAGACGCACATACCCAAGTGCCATCTCCACATACTGCTCCACCCGGAACAGTTCAGCTTTCAGATTCTGATTCGTCTCGGTATCTTCCTGCTGGAGTAATACATTCATCACAGCAATCGGTGCCTTGATCTGATGCACCCAGGTTGCATAATAGTCCTCCATGTCCTGACCGGACTTCTCCCATCTGGCATGTTCTTTTCTTTGCTGTTGTTCTTCTTTTCTGATCAGCTCCTGATATCCTAACTCAATTCCATCTTGTGCCACCGGAAGTGAATCCTCATAAGGTCCTTCTCCTTGCAGCAAATGTTCCAGCTTCTGCCCGGTTTTCTTATACCGCAAATATCCACAGAGAAGAAAAAGTAATCCAAATGCCAGACACAACACTGTCGGATAAACCGCTGCCTTCAGATTAATCTCTTCCAACACAAAAATCAGAAAAAAGATTCCCGCACACAGCAAACTCCACAGAAGCACAAATCGGATTCTTTTCAAATATTGTAAAAACATTTTTACTCCTTCTCGATGATATATCCACCGCCGACTTTCGTCTTGATAAAGCCTTCCATTCCCGCTTTTTCCAGCTTTTTCCGAAGTCTTCCGACATTGACTGTCAATGTATTCTCTTCGATATAATTGTCTGTCTCCCACAGCTTTGTCATTAGCGTGTCTCTGCTGACCACGCGTCCTTTATTCTCCATCAATGTCTGCAAGATACGAAATTCATTCTTTGTCAACTCTATTTTTTCTCCATTATAAGTCATTGTTGTATCATAGAGGTTCAGGATTGCTCCTCTATGTTCCAGCATCGGTACTTTTCCTGATAGATCATATGTTCTCCTCAGCAGAGCCTGAATCTTCGCTGTCAGTACACTTAAGTCAAACGGTTTTGCCACAAAGTCATCTCCGCCCATATTCATCGCCATGATAATATTCATATTATCCGCTGCTGAAGAGATAAAGATCACCGGCACGCTCGATATCTTACGGATCTCGCTGCACCAGTGGTATCCATTATAAAAAGGAAGCGTGATATCCAAAAGCACCAGATGTGGACCATACTCTGCAAATGTCTCAAGAACCTTTGCAAAATCTTCCACATAACGTGCTTCATTTCCCCACGCTTCCATCTCTTTTTTAATTGCCCCTGCCATCACAAGGTCATCTTCTATGATTAGAATCTTATACATTCTGCGGATTCCCCTTTCGCTCTTATCCACTACTATATATCATAGTATACAGTATTTCAAGAGCACACGGTCATACCGTATCCGGCGAGATAACCCGCTGGATATGGATTGCAAGAAATCCGATCTCTTCTTTTGCGACCGGTTGTTTCAGCTGTCTGGACATATAGTCACACACTCTCTTCGCCGCCTCTCCGGTCCTTGGGTAATTCTGAAAAATGAAATCATTAAAGTCTGCATTCGTCCCTTCACCCTTACGGGTTCTCAGAATCATATAATACATATGACTCATCAGACGTGTACATCCAAGTGAACCGCTCTCCAGCTTCTGATCGAATTCCTGTTCAATCATGGCAATCCCTTCATTTACAATCCTGGTCGCATCCAGAGTCTGGGATACTGCCTCATCTGAAAGACCTGCATGGATATGTAGCGTAATGAATCCGACTTCATCCTCTGAGATTTCATATCCTGTCAGCTGCTGTATAATTTCCCGCCCTTTCAGGGCCACTTGATACTCCTCTCCAAACAACACACGGATATCCGGTGTAAATGGATTCGGAAGCTGGCGGTTCTCCTTCGCTCTCTTCGCTGCAAGCGCAATATGATCTGCCAACGGAAGCAACATCTCATGATTGATCTTCTGAAACACGTTCTCTGCTTCTTCAATGATCTTTCCTGTTGCCTCAATAAACTCCGGGCGGATTCCATTGACCGTTTTCAGAACAGACTCTTGCTTTCTTCTTGTGACAAGGGAATATACTTTGGCTCCGGGAAGTTTCTCGATATGTTCTGTAGGTTTCTTTCCAAATCCCACACCGTTTCCGAGAAGGATCATCTCCTTCCCTGTCTCAACATGATATACAAGAATCCCATTATTATTCAGAACTTTAATGACTCGATACATCCCCCCGGAGCCTCTCTTTCTTTCTCTTAATTCAAGCTTACGATTTCTGCTGTCTTCTCAAGCTTCTCTACTTTTCCGCTCTTAGACATTCTGATCTCTTCACCTTCCTGAAGACTTGTAAATACAACCATACATTCATCGGATTTTGCATGCTCTTGGATATATTTTATATCAAAACCTATCAGTTTGTCACCCTTTTTTACTCGATCTCCGTCATTTACAAAAGTTTCGAATCCTTTTCCATCCAGATTTACAGTATCCACGCCAATGTGAAGCAGATATTCGGTTCCGTCATCACTAGTCAGACCAACTGCATGTTTTGATGGGAAGATAAAAGATACCGTTGCATCTTCAGGCGCATAAGCCATTCCCTCTTCCGGGCGAACCAGATAACCGTCTCCCATCATTTTCCCTGCAAATGCTTCGTCACACGCTTCTTCGATCGGTGCTACTACTCCTGTGAATGGAGAGCAAAGCTCTTTCTTTACAGTTCCGGCTGCAACAGTTTTGTTCTCATCTTTCTTCGCTTCATCTTTTGTTTCTGCACATTTATTCGTTTCTTCTGCGCTGTTTTCGTTTTCTTCCGGAAGATATTCCACATTCGGAGCTTTCTCCAGATAATCTTCCAGATTGGATTTAATCACAGAAACAGCCGGTCCGTAGATTACCTGGATTCCCTGTCCTTTTCTTACGATTCCGGATGGGGATGTCATTCTTAAGACATCTTCATTTACCAGTTCCGGCTTTACTACCGTACAACGAAGTCTTGTCGCACAGCAGTCTACATCAGAAATGTTTTTCTTTCCACCAAGTCCTCTTGTGATCAGTGCGCTCTTCTGATCTTCCGGTGTCATTTCATTTTCAGAATCTGCATCATTTCCATCTACTTTTGCTTTATAATCAGCTTTTGTATACAGCTTCGTTTCCGCATCATCATCTTCTCTTCCCGGTGTCTTCAGATTCAGCTTCAGAATCAAAGTACGGAAGATGATATAATATAAGAAGAAATAAATAATTCCAACCGGGATGATTCTGATCCAGCTTGTCTTAGCATTTCCCTGAAGGATACCGAAAAGGAACAGATCAATAAATCCACCAGAAAATGTAAGTCCTACTGCAATATTTAACATATGTGCGATCATATAAGCAGATCCGGCAAGGATCACCTGTACCGCAAAAAGAATCGGTGCTACAAACAGGAATGAGAACTCCAGTGGCTCTGTGATTCCGGTCATCATACATGCAAGTGCTGCTGAAAGCAGAAGTCCGCCTGCCTGTTTCTTCTTCTCCGGTTTTGCACACTGATACATTGCAAGTGCCGCACCCGGAAGACCAAAGATCATGAAAATAAATTCACCGGAAAAATATCTTGTCGCATCCGCACTGAAATGTACTGTGGATGGATCTGCAAGCTGCGCAAAGAAAATGTTCTGACCGCCCTGTACAAGCTGTCCCGCAACTTCCATTGTTCCTCCAACCGCTGTCTGCCAGAACGGAAGATAGAATACATGGTGAAGTCCAAATGGAATCAACGCTCTCTTAATAATACCAAAGATCAATGTTCCAATATAGCCTGTTCCTGTTACAAGTCCGCCAAGTGCATAGATTCCATTCTGAACTGTTGGCCATACAAAATAGAGTACGATTCCGACAACCACATAAGTCAATGTTGAAATAATCGGAACAAATCTTGATCCACTGAAGAATGACAGTGCATTCGGAAGCTGGATTTTGTAAAACTTATTATGAAGTGCTGCTACTCCAAGTCCAACGATAATACCGCCAAATACACCCATCTGTAATGTCTGGATTCCGCAGACACTTGTCACAGTTCCTTCCAGAACTCCGGCTCCAAGCGTTCCGTCTGCAAGAAGATCTCCACGGATCAGAAGCATGGCATTCATTGTTGCATTCATTACAAAGAAAGAGATCATTGCCGCAAGTGCCGCAACTTCCTTCTCTTTCTTCGCCATACCGATTGCTACACCGACAGCAAAAATAATCGGCAGGTTATCAAAAATAATACTTCCCGCTTTGCTCATAATTGTGAGCAGGGAATTCAGAATTGTCCCCTCGCCTAAAATTGCCTGAAGATGATATGTCTCAATCATCGTTGCATTTGTAAATGAACTTCCTACTCCAAGCAGAAGTCCTGCTACCGGAAGAATTGCGATTGGAAGCATAAAACTTCTTCCGATTCTCTGCAATACTCCAAAAATCTTGTCTTTCATCTGTAATCCTCCTAGTATCATTTCTTATAGAGTTGACGCATCCCATAGTTTCTTGTGCTGGCACAGTTCTGCAACTTACTTATCCTATACTATAATGCGCAAAAAAGGCATAAACTAATCCTCAATAACCAAGTCCACCTTATCTGGTGAACTTATTAAGGATAGTTTATGCCTGCTTTACCAGTAACACTCTATCGTGCGCTTTTCTCTTTTAACCACGTATAGTATAACCATACTTACTTCCAACAGTCAATCTGTAATATTCAACAATATTTATCCTGTTTTTTTGTTGAATATGTTACTTAGTGATTATTTTAATAAATTAAAGTTTTTCTTTTGATTTAAATTATTTTCTCTTCATTTTACGCTTCTGGATTTTGCTTATTTGCTTTTGTAATATCCAGACGTACATTCACACCAAATGGATTGATTGCAACTCCCTTTGCATCCGGGATCAGTATCTCCGGAATCTTATCCGCCGGGATTGCTGCTGTCTTCATCTTCTTGCCCTGTGCAAATCTGGTAAATTCTATCATATCTGTAAAGATAGGCTGATACAGACTTCCGTCCGGCTGTCTCAGAAGTGGAACCTGATTATCTTCCTGAACTCCTACGATAAAGGTTCCTTTCTTATAATGCGCCATCATCTCTTCCTGAAGTTCCTTCACATTCTCCGGCATCTCCGGTCCGATACTGCGGTGCATCTCCTGCATCAGATACATTGCTGTCAGATGAAGCTCCGGATTCTCGATCAGTTTCTTTCCTTCAGGCAGTTCTTCCTTATTCTTACGAACTACAAGCTGTTCCAGCTGAATCCTGATCTCCTCCTCTGTACCAACATTCACTGCCAGTGCATTCACGCCCATTGTATACAGGTTTGTAAAAAATCCAAGTCTGGCATTCTTTTCAATTTTGGCAATTCCTACATGATAACGATCTTCTGCAAGCGTCTTTGCCTTTTCCTTTGCAGACTCTTCCTGATAATAAACCAGAACCTCGTCATCAAATGTCTCTTCATCACAGAGGACAAACGGCATCTTCGTCACCCCTGACATGATCACATAAATCTCTTCGAGATTTCGCAGATTCACCAATGTCTGCTTCATCTCTGTACTGACAATTACTTTATTCTCATCCATCTCTTTGTTTTCCTTTCTGGTTGCTTTTCTTTCCATTACAGTAGTGCAAAATGATGTGAGTGTCAAAAATAATTTTTGCCACTCACTGATGTAACCGGATTACTCCATTGCTATGCAATTCCCGCAATCCTCATAAAATGAGGTATAAATATGATACACCCTATGATCACAGCCATGATTGCCGTAAAAAGCACTGCACCAGCTGCCGTATCCTTCGCGATCTTAGCAAGTGGCTTTCTCTCTTCTGTCACAAGATCGACAACAGCTTCCACTGCCGTATTCACAAGTTCCAGTGAGATCACCATTCCAAAAAGGAGAAAGCAGATACACCATTCCATCGGTGTTAATCCTACAAAGGTTCCAACTGCTGTTACAAGAATCACTGCAAGGCAATGAATCTTCATATTCCTCTCTTTTGAAATCCCTGTCCAGATTCCTTCAAAGGCATAGCCAAAGCTTTTGAATAAAGGCTGTTTTCGATTCTTCATTCGTAGTCTCCTTTCGGATTCGTATCATAGATCAAGCAACAAATCTAATATCTATGATACCACATCTGGCTCCTTATCAAAAGAGGTATTTTCCTATTATTATCAAAAGAAGACTCGGATTTCGAATCCCAGATCCTTTTCACTTATTTACAAGCTTCAACCATACTCTTTACATATTCTGCAACATACGGCACGCAGTCTTTTCCGTATTTCTCACACAACTTAACGATTGCACTTCCAACGATCGCACCGTCTGCGCTCTGACACATCTTCGCCGCCTGCTCCGGAGTGGAGATTCCGGATTCGTCTGCCAGCTGATGATACGCTTTTAACCTGCCATCTTCTAATACCGAACAGATCAGAAGTACTGCCGAGACTCCCATTACTTTCGCCTAATAGATCATATATTCATCACAGGTGAAATCTTTTCTGAGTACCGGAATGAATACATTTTGCACGATTTCTTTCAGATACTCTCTTTTATATCGATAGGAAATATATGTTTTACAGCCGCAGTGTGCATCCTAAACGGAGCATTTTTTATATATTAGGAAAGCACTTTCCTAATATATAAAAAGTCCTTGACAGAATATTCCTATTCTGTCAAGGACGGTAAATCTAAATCTTTTCCGCGAAATTGTCAAAAAATTTTCTCAATTTTCTTGTCTTTATTTTCTTTTTCTCTTCCATGCAAATCCGCCAACTCCTGCTCCGAGTGAGGAGAATGCAAGTCCTAATAAGCCAAGAACATTTGCCGGATCACCTGTCTTTGCGGCTTTTGATCCACTTGTTCCTTTGGAGGCTGATCCATCCGTAGTTGTTCCGGCCTTCTTTGTAACAGTTGGAGTTGCACTTCCATTCTGGCTTCCATCCTGTTTTCCATTCTTTACAAGTGCTTTGATTGCTGAATTCAACTTATCTGTTGCTTTATCAACTTTTTCCTGGCTTTCTTTTGCATTCAATGCGCTCTTAGCGTCTGTCAGTGCACTCTGCAATGCCTTCCAGCTGTCAACTGTGTAATCAGCTTCTTTCAGAGCTGCCGCATCACTGATTACTTTCTCAAGGGAAGAAGTATCAACTGCTGCCGGCTCTTCTATCTTAACAAGTGCTTCAATAGCTGCGTTGAGGTGGCTTACTGCCTCGTCTACAGTTGCCTGAGTTTTTGGATTTTTCAATTCATCTTTTGCTTCCTGAAGTTCCATCTGCATAGATGCCCAGCTTTCCGCTGTGTATTCAGCTTCTTTCAGGGCTTCTGCTTTTGCAATAGCTGCCTCAAGATTTGTTGTTGTGATTGTTTTATCCTCAGATGCTTTTACAATGTTCTCCTCTGTTGCCTGGAATTTGTATGTCACGTCATTATATCCAAGTGCTGTCAGTGTAATGGTCCAGTATCCTGTTCCATCTGTTCCTTCCGGAAGTGTGCAACGAAGAGAATCTGTCAGTCCAAGCTGGATTCCCATTGCTTTGTGCATCCAGTTATCTGCTGCAAATTTTGTTCCATAAGTAGCTTTTGCATTTGTATATGTGCTGTCATCTCCATAGTAAGTCCATGTAACAGTCTGGAGATTTAATCCAAGATCACCATATTTTCCTGTCAGATCAACTCTTAAGAATTCTCCATAAGATCCGCTTGCTTCTTTTACTTTCAGCCCTACTTCCTCTGCTGTTGGTGCTGTCTTGAGTGCCTGATCTTTGATTCCGGACTCTGATCCATTATTCACTCGTGCAGAGAAACTGAAAGATCCATTCTCATTCTTTGTTGCTGTTTTCAGACCGTTTGTATTCTCTGTTACATTAGCAACCAGTCCTGTATAGCTTACCAGATTCTTTTCTGAATATCCTCCTGCAAGTTCACTTCCGTTTTCGATCACACGATAGCTTGCTTTCAGTGCATCCAGATCAGATGTTTTTACTTTCACCGGCACATATTTCAGTCCGAGTACATCATACTCTGTCATCTTTGTTGTTGCACCGGATTCCTCTGTGATCTCTCCTCTGTTAAATGTAATCTTGCTTCCGTCTGTCAGAACTGCAGTAGTTCCATCTGTCCAGTACTCTACTGCATACTCTTTTCCATTTTCCGCCTTGATTACTGCGTTGCACTGGAAAGAACCTCTGTGAAGTCCATGATTTACTGTAGCTCTTGTTACAGTATCGAATGCACCCTTGTCAGACTCTCCTTTTGAATCCTTTGCATCTGAAGAAGATGTATCTCCTGCTGCCTGCACATTTTCAGCAGCCCAGTACTCTGCCCAGCTAAGTCCTACATATGCGTAAGTATACTCACTCTCCTGGGCTACAGTATAAGTAAATTCACAATCCTTTGCATAGCCTGTTGCTTTCACTGTGATCTTAAATTCCTGTCCATTTTCTGCATTCTTAAACGGAGCTGCAGTTGTATCAATTGTTCCATCTTCTTTAATGATCTTCACTGCACGTTTTCCTGTTGCTGCATACTCTGTTCCGTCAACTGTTACGGATTTGATCTTCTTTACATAAGAAGTTACATCATCTGCTGCATATCCTTCTGCCGCTACAAGTGCTGCACTTTCACTATTAAATACAACCGGTACAGCTTCTGTTGTTAATTCAAAATCTGTCTTAAGATCTGCATATTTTCCAGATTTATCAGATACTTTCAGAGTATATCTTCCTGTCTCAGCGCCCTTTGTCTTATAGGTAAGTACTCCTTCTTTTACTTGAACATCCTCAAGACCTTTAACTGTATATTCTGCCTGATAATCACCAGGAAGGCCTTCTACAGTTACATTTACTTTTCCACTTTTAACATCTGCATTCTCTGCTGCGACAGTTCCATTGAATTTAATTGGCACATACTGATCTGCATCAATCTCATAGATTCCATTATCTGTGTAATATGTGATTTTATTGATCGTCTGGCCCATCATCTTTTCATAATCTTTTGAGTTCAGTGTATTTCCATGAGATGTTGTCACAAATCCGGTACTCCATGCCAGTTCTTTCTTTTTCCAGATATTTTCAAGATGACGAAGTCCGTAGTTGTCTCCTTCTTTTGTACTGATCACAACTCCGTATACTGTATTAACTGTATCTGGGAGTCCATTTACATCTAATTCATAATCTCCATACTTCGTGTCTGTTGTAAAATCGATTGATGCATCACTCAACTTCTGTGCAGTTGCACCTTTCACTTCACTAAAACTGAATGAACCATCTGCATTTACTGTTGCTTCTTTATAATAGGAAGGAGTCTCACTTAAAATATAGTAAGAATAGCTTGCACTCTGGAATAACGCATCTTTTCCGTTATATTCCGTTGTTGTTTCCTTTCCTTTCATGTTCACTGTGATAGAAAGCTTGCTGTCATCTGTAATCTGTGTATAGTTTTTCAGCACAGATGCATCACTGATCTTAACCGGATATGTAATACCTGTAATATCTGTTCCATCACTGTTTACATGATAAGATCCAGCTACAAGTTTTGATCTTGTTTTCGCTTTTGTAGCGGAGGATACACTGTCTGCTCCTGCTACCTGATCAGCTGCATAAAATTCAGAATATGGAATATTCATCAACACATACGTTTCTTTCGCAACTTCTGCCTTTTTCAATGCCTTCACTGCTGTATTTAACTCATCTGCCGCTGTGTCCACTGCACTCTGGGATTCCTTTGCTTTCAGAGCTGCCTTCGCTACAGTTAATTTTGTCTGCATTGCACTCCAGCTGTCTGCTGTGTAATCAGCTTCTTTCAGTGCTTCAGCGGCTGTGATTGCAGCTTCCAGTTTTGTTGTGTCAACTGTTACTGCTTCGTTTGCTGACTTGATTGCAGCAAGTGCAGCTTCTTTCACTGCCTTTGATGTACGTGTTGCACCACTAACAGAATCCCAACCATTAATTGTATCTTCTGTTGCAGCCTTTCCTACAAGCATTTTCTGGATTCCTTTCGATTTTGAAACAGCTTTTGCAAAATAGGAATCACTCTCCGCGTTATATCCTTCCCCTGGAGTCACAGTGATGGCTGAAAACTTGCCATCCTCCACCTTCAGGCTGACTTCAACGTCATACTCATTCCATTCGTCTTCATTTTCGTCATCCTCTGCAGTTCTTGCCACGTGGGCCGTCTTTGTATAAGTTCCATCCTTTGTAGTCTGACTTCCTGTTGCCGCAAAGATGGTTGACGGGCAAAGTCCTACTACCATAGACATTGCCACTGCCATAGACATTGCCTTTACTTTCATTTCTTTGTTTTTCATAGAAACCTCCTGTTTAACTAAAATAGTTACATACAGATCCTGCCTGTCGCAGTTCTGCTTTCCTGCTTCCGCAGGGAATATATTATCAAGTTAGCTTTTACTAACCTATAACCCCAAAAAATTTTTACATCTATACTGTCCTTACAGCTTCTTTCTTCACAACCGGTAAAATCTTTCCTGCGACAATTCCTATCACGAATCCTGTTACTGTCCCGGCTACAAGAAGAACCGGCAGATAATAAATCAGTTTCAGATTCTCCACCACTGACATGGCAACAAGAATCTGTCCTATGTTATGAAAGACACCTCCAGTGATACTGACTCCTACAATAGAAATTCCATCCATCTTCTTTACAAGTGCCATCGCAAGAAGGCTGACAACCGCCCCTGCCAGACTGTAAATGATCGACATTCCATTTCCAAAAATAAATCCTGTCAGAAGTACACGCAGTACAGATACCGCCAGTACCTCCGGCGTTTTCAGAAAATAAAGACCTGTTACAGTGACCAGATTGGCCACTCCAAGCTTCATCCCCGGCACTCCAAAATTAATTGGAATCAGGCTTTCTACATAACTAAAAATCATTGCCAGTGCAACAAGCATTGCCATATTTGCAAGTTTTTTATTTCTATTCATATATTCTCCTTTACAGTCGAACAATTGATTTATTTAGAAATTGTATCCGGTAGATCTTCCTTTTCACTTTGAGAATCATCAGAATTCTCAACCTCTTCTATTTCTACAACCAACTTATGTGGCAGGCAGACAATTGTCTGCGTCCGGTTATTGATCTTCCCCTGCTCTTCGCAATATCCATCTGGACAGTCAGCCTCTTCCATATACGCTTTTCCATCCTCGATCCGGACACGGTTGTAAAAGTCTCCTTCTTGTACTTCGACTACCTGGTCTTCATCCAACGAATATCTTCCGTAAACTTCTCCGTCCACCTTGATCACAACCTGTTTTTCCTGATTTTCTTTTTGCTCGCTATCCCTTGCCTGTACATACTGCATCAGGTTCATCACAAGAAACAGTACACATGCCACAAAGAGGACTCCGCTTCCTAATAACAGATCTTTTCTCTTCATCTATTACACTCCTGCCCAGATCATAATTACAAGTAACAGAATTGCCCGAAGAATCGTAAACCAGAATTCATTTCCCTTCAGGCCTTTAATTCCTGTATGGATATGCTTCTTTGGACAGGTATCAATACATTTTTGACATTGGAAACAATCTCCCTCGACTTTGATCGAGCCGTCTTCTGGAAGTCCGATCCCGGATGGGCATTTCTTCGTACATCCACTGCAACCTTTGATGCAATTTTCTCTGTCGCGGTGCAATGCGAAGAACGGAAGCACCGGAAGCAATGAGAATACAGCTCCCATCGGACACAGATTCCGACAGAAAAATCTTTCTTCCAGGCACATTCCTACAATGATAAAAATTAGTAGTATCACTCCCGGCAAATATCCCTGCAAGTGGAAATTTCCTGCATGCAACATAGAAAAAACATCCCACGGGCTTGTCCCTCTTGCCTTTCCGTATACTCCCGCAAAACAAAGTACTGCAATCACGGTCAATACCAGATATTTCAGATAACTTAACTTCTCCGCGATCTTTTCTGAAAGCAGCACCGGCTTTTTCTTTCTCTTCTTAAAGCACCAAAGATAAAATGCATGAATTCCATCTCCAAGACTTCCGAATGCACATGCGAATCCACAGAAGAATCTTCCGAAAAGAATCGTATATGCACAAAGAACTATAAGCACCGTTACAAAAGAGGTCATCCCGATCGCCTCGCTTGCCCCTATCTGTGTGAAAATGTATTTCACGCCGGCAAACGCCGCTGTATACACAGATGGCAGAAACAGAAAATAGAGAATCTGAATCAATGTGCGAAGCCATGTATGCAATTTTTTAATTTCTTTTGCTTTTAAATTATGTATATTCAACTTCTTCAAACTACTTTACCGCCTGTTCCAATGCCTGTTCTGTTGCATCTTTAATTCCTGTTGAACTGAACGTTGCGCCGCTGATCGTATCAACTTCTACACTCTGCGCCTCTATGATCTTCGGAATGATATCTTCTGCCATTGCAAGATATGCGCTGTCTTCCTTCTCTGCAGATGTCACTTCTACCGCTTCAATCTTTCCATCTTTTACAGTAACTTCTACCGCAACCGTTCCACCAAATCCATCCGCTTCTCCGATATAGGTTCCATCCTTGTATCCTGTTTCACTCCCTGAATCACTCCTAGACTCTGAAGCACTGAAGACAGCTGATGTCTGTGCCTCTAACTGTGCATTCAGCTTTGTGATTTCCTCATCCTTCGCACGGACATTCAACACTTCGTTATATCCGAAAAGGACACCGACGATTGCCAACAGACTAAACAGTCTTACGATAAACTCTTTCATCCTACTGTGCCTCCGTCTCTTCTGGTCTCAAAGCCGTTTCCAGTGCCTTTTTGCATCCGTCAATAATCGCATTCGAAGAACAGGTTGCTCTGGACACCGTATCGATTTCTTCCGGCATTCCTTTGGTAATAATCTGAGAAACGACACCTTTTTTACTGGACGTTCCATTTGCCGCTTTTTTGATGTAACTGTCGTTCTCGCTGCCTCCATCTCCAGCAATTTCCGTAATGGATACAATTTTGTCATTTCGTATTGTCACCTTCATAGAAAGCTGATACTCTGTAAAATCTTCATCCTCATCCGGTTTACACGGTACACTCACCTCATAAGTTCCATCGATGTATTTTGTCTTCACTTCTTCCTCTTGATCTGACTTCTTTTTCTCAAGCTGTGCAACTGCAAGGTTCAGATTCTCCATCGCTTTGTCTACCGTCTCCTGTTTCACCGAAGTCTGTCCTGCTGTTTCGAGCATTTCTTTTGCGTCCTGAAGACGAACCGCCAGTACAGACCAACTGGCTTCTGTATATTCTTCTTGCACCAGTGCTTCTGCTGTCTTGATTGCCTCTTCCAGCTGCGTTGTATCTGCCTTCTCCTCGATGGTTTCCCCATTTGTTACTTTTTCTGCCTGCTTTAATGCATTTTGGATTGCCCCGAGAATTCCTTTTGAACTGTAGGTTGCACCTGACACAGTATCGACTTCCGTCCTCTGCGTCTTAAGTACATTTTTCACAACTCCCATTGCGCGCTGGAAGAATGCCTCATCGTCCGAAGTCTCTGTGATCAGAATTGCTTTGATTGATTTTTCCTGAATCACAACCGCCACCGAGACATTTCCGCTGTAGCCTTCTGCTGTTCCGTAATAAATTCCTTCTTTATACGGGAAGTTTCCTGTTGCGGCGGATGTGTCCTGATTCTGGTTTCCATTATTTCCTGCATTCCCAGCTTCTCCGGAAGTCGTTGTCCCACTTGTACTTACTGCCGCCTGACTCAGCGCATTCCGAACTGCCTGGATGATTCCGACCGAACTATAAGTTGCCCCCGACACAGTATCTACATTGGTACTCTGATTCTGTATGATCGTATTGATCAGAGCAGATGCCTTAGAAATGTATTCGCTTCCGTCCTGATTCTCCATAATCTGAATTGAAGTGATCTTTCCGCCACTAATCTCAACTTTTACTTTCAGTGTTCCGCCAAATCCGGTTCCTGTTCCGTAATAGGTTCCATCCTTATATGCTGATGGGTCTTCCACTGCTTGGACAGAAGTGGAACTTCCAGCTGCCGCGCCGCTACCAGACTGTGACTGACCTGTTGTTCCGCTGTCTTTCTCTCCGGTCAGTGCATTCTTCACCGCACTGATGATTCCCCGGGAACTATAGGTTGCACCGGATACCGTATCGACATCCAGTGTCTGACCTTCTATGATCTTGTCAATCACTGCCTGTGCACGTTTAAAAAATGCCGCATCATCCGAAGAACTCAGAATATCGATTGCAACAATCTGTTTATCTTTAATTTGGACGGCAACTGTGATATCTCCCGCATAACCTGTTCCGGTTCCTTTATAAACACCATCTGTCAGATCAAAAGAACCTTTTGCCACTTGTGCCTGCTCTTCTGACTTTGTAGTCTCTTCTTTTACAAAATCCGTTTGCTCCTGCGCTGCATAAACCGGTGGCTGATATCCACCCAGGGAGCCTGCTACACAGGATGCCACAACTGCTACCGAAAGTACCGGTGCAAATGGTTTCAGCTTCTTTCCTGTCTCTTTTAAATCCATTTTTGTCCTCTCATCTCTGATTTTGTCTTATACTTTCTATCGGATAATCTCAACCGTTCTCTCCGTTGAAAAATCATTTTCCAATCCTTCTGTTACATATAGCGTCCCGTTATCACTCATAAGGATTGCATCAAAATCATCCTTATGTTTTCTCCAGAAATCTGCCGCTTTCTCTTCTCCCATAATAAAAAGTGAAGTAGACAGTCCATCTGCCAGTGTTCCATCCTTACTTACAATTGTTACAGAGACAAGTCCACTTTCTGCCGGGTATCCAGTCTTTGGGTCAATGATATGATGATACGTCACACCATCTTGTTCAAAATATCTTTCGTATCCCCCCGAAGTAATAACTGCCTTGTCCTGAACACTCAGAATCCCCAGATAGTCTTCTGTATCATCCGGGCTCTGCACTGCAATCTTCCATTTCGTTCCATCTGTCTTTGTTCCAAGTGCCTGCACATTTCCGCCAAGATTCACTAATCCGCTTGAGATTCCATTTTCTTTGTAAATGTCCATAATTCTGGATGATGTATATCCTTTTGCAATTCCTCCGAGATCAATTTTCATTCCTTCTGCGCCAAAAGAGATCTTTTTCGTTGCTTTGTCATAAGAAATGTTTCCCGCATCAGTAAGTGGAAGAAGTTGATCCAATGCCTCCTGTGAAGGAACCCGGAAATTCTGTGTCGGGAATCCCCATGCTTCCATCACCGGATAAATCGCAATGTCAAACGTACCATCTGTCTCCTGATAAAGTTCTAACGCACGTTCCACCAGATAGCCTGCATCTTCGGAAAGCTTTGCATTTCCATCTGCATTTAGTTTTGCAATCTCGCTGTCTGCATCTCCTGTCGATAAAAGTGCGTCCAGACGCTCAATCTCTACTTCCGCTGCATCAACGGCTACTTCTGCATTTTCTCCATATGCAGTCACTGTCATATAGGTATCCATAGCAAAAACATCCCTGGATGCTTCTTGTATATCATCCGACTGGTTCTGTGAACTTTCTGACGCTGTTTCGGATTTCTCTGCTGTCTTCTGTCCGCAGCCGACCAACAAAGCCGACACACAGAGACAGACTGCAAGTAAACAATTTATATATTTTAATTTCATGTAACCACTCCTAGTTATTTTCTACTAACTTGTGTTAGTTTAACTAACTTCGTAAGTATACAAGATGTCTTTTATCCAGTCAATTAGATTTTTATTATTTGAGAAGTTTTCTCATTTACAGTTTTTCTAAGCAAAAAAGAAAAAGAGAGACGAAAATCTCATCTCTCTTCTGCTTCCACTTTATATTGCTTTTATCTTTTTCCAGACTTTTGTCTGTAATCGCTGAAATATTTTATCCTGTGACCCATACAGTACTTCATATCCGTTTGGAATTACAGAACTCGCCAACAGCATTCCCGGTTTTCTTCTTTTTGCCATTTTTCACCTTACTTTCTTGAGAAAATATGTTTCACAAAAACATAAATCATTATCACCACTGCCATCAGATATCCAAACGCACCAAGTGCCGGGATTCCCATAAACTTCGGTGTCATATCCGTTGTACAGATAATACTTGAACTAATCAGAAGTGCCATGACCCACAGACCCATAACAATATTTCTTACCAAGCGTCTCAAAAGAAATGCCAGATCCTTTGACACACGCAGATCAAGGTTCACCTTTGTCTGGCCTTTCATGAATTCATCCATTAAGTCCGTTGTCATGGATGGAATGTCAATCATCTTCCGCACAGATTTCAAAAGGCTTCTTCCTGTGCTCTTCAATTCCTTCTTAAAGTTAAAATTGTGAAGAAAATCCGCAGCTAGTCTTGCTTTGGCAATCTCCACCATATTGATATCCGGTGCGATATTGGCAAGTACACCTTCCATATGCGTAAGTCCTCTGGCAAGCATCGTCAGTCCATGTGGCATCATGATCTTATTTTCTTTCATAACTTCCATTAAGTCCGTCATGACCTCTGCCACATTAATCTTGCCCATATCGGTACTTCCGTATTTCAAAAGCAATCCTTCAATGTCTTCGTAAAGTTTTCTCTGCTCCGGTCGTTCTTTGAATTCGCCCAATCCGAGAACCGCCTTCAGGATCAGACCAACATCATTGAGTGCAACGCCTTCGATTGCAAGCGTGATCATCTCACGGTCATGCTCTGTCAGTCGTCCCATCATTCCCATGTCGATCCAGACAATCTTTCCATCACGGATCTTAACATTTCCGGAATGCGGATCAGCGTGGAAGAACCCGTCATCCATTACCTGCTTGATATAGTTATCTACAAGTTTGCTTCCGATTTCTTTCAGGTCATATCCATCTTCGAGCAGCTTATCCTTCTCATCAATCCCGCAACCATCAATATATTCCATCACCAGCACGTGAACGGTCGTATATTGCTGATACAGAACCGGTGTCTGAACGAAATTGACATCCTTGTTTCTTCTGGCAAATTCTTCGATGTTCGCTGCTTCTGTCAGGAAATTCATCTCATCTCTTGTCACTGACCAGAGTTCATCAAGCACAAGATCAAAATCAGCCATTCCTTTCAGACTGATCGGCGGCATCAGTTTGATCGCTTTACGGATAAACTCAATGTCCCGTGCCATCATTTCATAAATGCCTTTTCTCTGGATTTTAACGACGACCTCTTCTCCTGTCTTCAGAACTGCTCTATGTACTTGCGCAATTGATGCAGAACCAATTGGTGTCTCTTCAATCGAAGAAAATACTTTCTTCCAAGAACGTCCGTAAGACTCGTCGATTACTGCTACTGCCTCCTCGAAAGGCATCGGCCTTGCATCTGTACATAACTCCATCAATTCGTCACAATAGGCTTTCGGAAGAACATCGGAATGAAGTGCCATAATCTGTCCGATTTTTACAAATGTCGGACCGAGATCCTCCATGATCAAACGAAGTTTCTTCGGACTTAGTCCATGTGTGATATTGTGCTTGCGAAGCACCGAAACAATCTCTCTAAATCTTGAACCATTCGTTCCCTTTTCTTTCTCACTCATTCCTCAACAACTTCTACTTCTTCTGCTGTATCGTCTGCGTCCACTTCTTCTGCCTCCGAATCTACAGTTGACTCTTTCTCCTTGATCTGAGCCTTCAGTGCTTCTAACTGCTCCGGTGTCATCTTATCAAGAAGTTCACTCAATTCCTCCGGTGTAGTAACTTTTACCTTCACATTCACATTGTTCTTTACAGTCTGTTTCAGATTGTGCTTGAGTTCTTCATTCAGAACCTTTCCCTGCTCCACTGTAAGCTCACCCTTTTTTACCATATCATCAAGAACATCCTTTGACTTCTCAGCAGTTATAG
>OGZT01000987.1_pt1 | contig 21286 bp, 23 predicted proteins | sample 1576891 | NCBI WGS metagenome assembly OGZT01 (sample SAMEA3541521, study PRJEB24748) | human gut metagenome | biome: human gut; feature: human-associated habitat; material: faeces | place: China | collected 2012 | reverse complement strand
TGCCTATATCATTGCTTATTTCAGCATATATAGATAAACATTTATCCTCTAAACAACAAGGCATTACTGATAGCAGTAATACATATATGGATAATATGAGGGATAAATATTTCATGTGGCAAAGGTAAGAAAATCATATTAACAAATAGTCAGGAATTTAATATTTTTATAATCAGACACCACGTTACTGATTGGAATATTGATTATTATAATTAAATATGTAATGATTGTCATTCTTTATTACAGCAAACATCCGAGCTACAAGCTTAGCTCTGATAGCATTTAATACCGACATTTTATTTTTGCCTTCGCCAACTTTTCTATCGTAGTACGCCCTTAATCCACTATTTTTATTTTGAATAGCAGATAAGGCAGCTAAATGAAGTAGAGATTTTATACTCTTATTTGCTCTTTGGGAAACCCGATTTTTAGAGAACTGACTACTTCCTGATGAGTAACTAAATGGCGCAACACCCGCATGACAACAAAATTTGCGACTATCGGTAAATCGCGTAAAGGCTTGTGTTTCCAATATCATTTTTAAAGAAGTCTTTTTTCCTATTCCTTCAATACTCAATAATAATTTCATCTGATGAGACAACAAAGCATCTTTTGCTGCAATACTCTCAATTTCCGCTTCAATATTAGATATTGCTTTATCCAATTCTTTAATAAGCAGGGATAATCTCTTTAACTTCAACTTATAGACATAATCAGGCATATATTCCTTTTGATCTGATAATTGAGCTTGGTATTTGGCTCTATCAACACATAGCATATTTAATTCTGTTGATAATAGCTTTATTGATTCTATACTTATTGTCGGGTGATTATATATTTTAAGTTTATCTACATAACGATACGCATACAAAGCGATTCGTTTAGCATCTACCGGATCATTTTTCCCTCGTTGTAATCCGGAACTGTATTTTATTTGGGTAGGGTCTTCTAACCAAAGTTTATAGTTTCCAACTTGACAAGAGATTGCTAAAGGATAAATATATAATCCTGTAAATTCAGCACATATTACTATTTGTTCCGCATCTATATTTTGTTCCACACAAATTATAGATAAATAGTTTTCGATACTCTTTTGATGATTTGGAATAACATCTTGTTTGACCACAGAGCCATTCTTCAACACACAACAATCCAAGTTTTTCTTACTCACATCAATTCCAATAAAATAAGAGTCTTTCATGATAAAGTGATTTAATGATTTATAATTTGGAAAGGCACTTGAATATATCCTAAAAACCTTAAATATCTTTCAGATTAAATTCTTATATAGGTCTAATCCAAGACAAATAACAAGTTCGTAATAGTAACATAAGTTATTCCTACTTTCCATGTTGATTTACTTGTTATTTTCCTTTCTTTTTAATTAATAACGTAAATCATTAAATGTTCTTGAAATTAAATGAATAAAATGAGTTCCAAATAGTAACATAGACTTTACATTTCTCTTTTTCCATATGGTTCACTCATTATAGTTTATAAAATAATTACAATGCAAACCTAAGGTTTTTCCATGAACCGGAGAGTGAGCGGGAGAAAAAGTAACAAAAAGCCACATTAAATGCCATAAATGGTTTGTCTTTGTTTAAACGCATTTTTGCCACCTTCTAAAATCTCACAACACATTTCCCTTGTTTCTTTTCTATCAATTGACCCCGCACTCATCACGTGGGACTTTATGCTTGTGCTTTTCAATGGGATTATTAGTTCGGCATCCCCTAATACAGCAATGTTTGGATTATGAGTAACAATTATCACTTGCCTGGCTTCTTTAATTTTTCGCAAATTCATTACGATTGTTTTGAAAATGAACTCGCTATCTAAGTTATCTTCAGGCTGGTCGATAATTAGAGGTTTATCACTTTTTGATAACAGCAAAATACCCAGCAATATAGACTGCTGTTGTCCCAATGATAATTGTGAGATTGATTTTGTTTGCCTTTGTTGAGTCCCATGTTCATCTGCATACATTTTAGTCACAGTTATACTCGGTCTATCTTCAAACTCAAGAGCTTCAAATTCTTCATAGACATAATCTTTCATCACTTTTTCAATTATGCTGCATATTTCCAGATCGGAAAGAAGTCGATTGCCATTGGTATCAGTAATTAATTTTAATCTTGCTTCATCATTTCTTTTGCATATACCAACAAACTCTAAAGGGGATAAGTTGAGCGAAATGATGAATGCTCTGGGAACCTGAGAGGTTCTCCAGTCCATAACATTTTTTAGTAGTTTTTCAAATTCATCTGAATATTTCCCCTCTGAATATTTAACGGTGATAAACAGACCGTCAATCGTATTTTTAAGATTATCATTTATTGTATTTGCGAACTCTCGTCTATGATAATATATTTTATTTTTAACATCGGTTCTTTCTGTTATTAGTGATTTGCGAGCAGCCTCCAATTCTTTCAATAACTTCTGGCTATTTTCTAATTTCTGAACCCTTGTTGTTAAGTCTATGATGTCTTTTGAAATTTGATTTATCTTGCCTAAGTCAAATGGAATCCCTTGTGCTTCAAGAGCAGATTTCTTCTTGTCAATTTCGTCCTGTATTGTTTTTTCTTCCTTTTGCCAATTAGCAAGTTCAATTTTCAGTTCTTCTATTTTCTGATTTAGAGAAACATTCAATTCTCCTGACTTTTCTGAGACTATCTTCGAGAAATCCGAAACAATTTCTTTTACCTTTTTGAAGTAATTCTTCCCTACAACGATTTCGTCGTCAGATAATTTTTCAAAATTTTTAAATGTAGTGTCATCTTTGAATATCTCTCGATACGTTTTAATAAGGGCGTTCAAGTCATCAACTAAACCTTTTCGTAATTGTCTTTCTCGTATTAATGCTGTTTGGTATTTTACCAGTTCCCCAGCTTTCTCTTTTTCAAGATTTGCTAATTTTTTTTGTTCGTTTAATAATGCCTTTTTTGTATCAGGAAGACTTAGTAATTCAAGTCTCAATTTTCTTGCTTCACTTTGATTTTCACGTAAATTTACGACGATTTCATCATCTTGGCTCTTTAGTGAGTCTAAATCCAAGAATGAATCTAAAAAATTAACCAGAATAATAGGATTAGCATCACTATGTTGTAATGTTTCGGCGGTATCACCTTGTCCATAACTTTCAACATCAATTTTTGAAATGCCATTAAACGGATCTGTTACATTTAGATTCTCCGCAGACTTTTCTCGTTTGAACTCTAACACCTGTCCCGCTTCATCTTCATACGTCAAAGAAATATCTTGCGGCCACACGTCAGAGTCTACTACTCTTGCATTTGATTTGTTTCCAGAACATTCTCTAATAGCCTCTAATAGTGTAGATTTTCCAGCACCTCTACCTCCAATAATACAGGTTAAGTTCGAACTTAGGTCTATTTTCACTTTGTCCAATAACCCACCTTCTATACTAATAGATTTGATAACAGGTCTTTGTTCTGGTATAAAATCTTCAAGCCTAATTCTTGACTCATTACTAATAAGTGCAATTTTGAAAGAATGAAAGTTTAGTTCATCTATTTTTATTCTTGTCAATTTCTTTCCTCCCTCGGCGTTAATACCAAGTCTATTAAGGTCATGTGCGTCAGATGATAGTAATTTGGCAAGATTATACGATTCGTTATAATCGCAGGCTTCCCTATGTAATCCAATAAGTCTTTTCCTTGAACCATCATCCGAATCAGTATATAGGTCGATATTCTCTTTTGTACATATTTCTAATCCCAATAAATTCTTATGTTTGAAGATTTCCTCCATCGGAGGGCCAAATCGTCCAATTGTTTTTTCAAAACCTGATTCGAGTTCTATATGGGCAAGAACACCTATACCATTATGCTGTCGAGCAAAATCAAGACACTGCACAATGCCATTTTGGCAAGTTTTCTTATCTTGATTTATCGTTAGTTTTCCATGAAAGTTTCTTAAATCATTGAATGTGGGAAAATAAAGCAATAAGTGCCCTTGTGTTGTGCTTACTTCTATTCCAGGAATAACAAATATGTTTTTCCCCTCTGCATAAGTTATTGCAGTATTCGAGTTAAATATCTCATTATGATCAGTTATACTTATTATCCCTAATCCTTTTTCTATTGCTGTTTCCACAATTGCTTGCGGGGTCATATTTGTATCGGTCACATCATAAGACCCAAATTCACCATAAGAGTGAATATGTAAATCTGCTCGTAAAAATTTAGCTCCTGTTGACATATTGATATATTTTTCTGCTTGCAAAAATACCCATAAAAAAACACCTGACAAAATTGCTTGACAGATGTTTTTCAATAAGTTATCAGACTATGCTTATTCAGCTCTATTTCTTTCCGGAAGCCAGTGTTTTCTCCAATCCGTCCCAAATATTCCCGGCTATATCCTGTGCCGTGGTCGGTTTTTCTAATTTTATATTTTCATCCCCCCCATATGTGTTTATATGTGTTCTGGTGCTGTCCGTTGTGGAAAAGACATAGAGTTCGCCACATTGCAATAATACTTCAAAACGAACCTTAAAAGGCGATATGGAAGTAATATGCTCAAAGAGTATAACCGTCGTTTCCGTATCATTCGACAATTCGGATTCAGGTACTCCAGCAGAAGCATAAACGCCTGGAAATTCAAAGCGATCATCTTTTACCTCAATGTTATGCAACTTAATGATAGGTTGCAACAAGTTTGCTACTTCCGAGCGGGTTAGCCCGCCACAACTCTTTTTTGAAACTTCTTCGGATGTACTCATGTTCGTAATCTTAAAATCATTAAACGAAAACAGGCGCAAGAATTACAAACACATCGGCTTTAGAGGCACAGCCAAGCGCCCGCCCACTGATAGTTCATAACCTTACGCCCTTTCGATATATGATTTTACACATATACACAATCAGGCAGAAAGAGAAACTATCATATTCGGGTGGACTTCTGTAAATTGGCTGTTTTCTAAAGCCCCTTATATGTTGTTCTTTCCTACACTCCAGACACAGGAGTTATATTGTCATATTGTCCCATGCCATACTACAAAGATACATCTTTTTCCTAAATATATCATATTCCGGTCTTTGTATCTCATCCGGTCTGGGTATTTATAGCCCCCTTAAAATCAAAAGATTTGCTGACAAAAAATACTTATCCAGACGGATTACAGATTATAGAAAGAGCGACAGGCAATTTTTCGCCTGTCGCTCTTTCTGTGATAAGCTAAACGAACGGGATAGAATAAATAAATGTTTATTATTACTCGGCAATGAAGTTCAATTGCTGTTGTTCATGTTGCCGATACAAATCCATTCCCGGCATATCATCATATCTATCACTTAATTTTTTCCTAAGACCAAACAGTCTTTTTTCAGCGGTATCCACTAATTGGCTGAAAGTAGTTATACGGATTTTGCCAAGTTCTACGTTATTGTCATTCTTGACGGTCGAAATAGGTTGAACTTTTTCTTGAAAAGATTCTCCGACAACAAATGCTTCAATGTATGGGGTTCCTATTAATTGCCCACAGTTCATAAAATCCTCTACATATCCTTGCGCTTGATTCCTTTCTTCTCTTGATAACTTAAACCCACCTCGTTTGAGCTCAATAACAAGTATTTTATTGACTGTCGCTAAATTAGACTCATTGTCAAAGGTTTCTATCCCGGTTATTGAAGCGGTAGAATCCTTCAACAGAACAATGTCAGGGCGTTTTTTGTGGTTTCTAAAAACCTCTTTGCTTATTTTCTTTTTAAATACAACTTCAACTGCTGTTTGTAATTGTCTGTTAGATGAATATTCGGCAGATTCATATTCCGGCCCGAATAACCACCTTGCTCCGGTAACTAAAGGATGCAATACTTGTAACTCATCAACATCTTTGTCTTTGGATAGTTTGCGTATAGCTTCAATTACTGTGATTCTCCTATCTATTTCATCCAATACACTTAGAGCATCTCGTACAGACCATTTTTCAAGCAATGTATTCAACCCAACAAGATCATCTTCCGATAGAGTGGAAAGTTTGAGTAACAACTCTTGCCCAGACCTCGTTTTTTCAAGTTTGATTATTGTTTCTACTGCTAAAGAAATAGATTCTGGCTTTGCTGTCGGGTGTGCTATTGTCATGCTTTCAATCGCTTCGTTGATTTCATATTTAGCCAAAGGTGTTAATTGAGAAAACTCTGAACGAAAATCGCTTTTAATCTGCTCTTTAGTTTCTTCGATTGTCTCTTTTGCAATCTCAGAAAACATCTTGTTTATATAAGAAATGACTTCTTTGTAAACCTTATCCATCATCTCAACTCTTTTAAATCCAGTCCAATCCTCAAAAATATAATCGGCTAAATCATCCGTTTGGATAACAACGGTATAGCGTTTGGCGAATTTTGTTCTTCCATCAATAACAACTTCATTTCCTAAAATCCAGGAAGGTTCTCCTACAAGTCTATTACTCTGCCAGAACGCAATGCCTTGATAAATTGTTGACCTTGCAGATTTTTGTGAATCTATAAAATGGGCGACCAACGTTATATCATCGATATTCAGTTCTGTTGTATCTATTAGTCCTGAATGTTGTTCCAACTGGACGGTTTGCTTATTTATTGATACTTTGAATTTTGGATCGTGCAAAAATCTTGCTGAAATAATCTCTAAAATTTTATCTGGTTTGGGTAGGTTTTTTGTAACAACCACTTCTAACCTTGTCCCATAAGTGGTGGATTTATCATACGAAGCCTCTTTAATAACAAAAGGTTGATTCTCATCTTGCGTGGTAATAACAAAAGTTGATTTATTCCCACCTGAGTTCGTAATCACAGTATATTCTTTATCGAAGCAAAGTAATCCATGACGACCAACTCCATTTCTACCATAGGCTAATCTCTTACCCTCAACATTTGGAGGAAACAGAACATTTTTACCTTGATGCTTTATTCGATTATATCCAAGTTTCATCCATCGTTGTTCAAACTGCTCTTTGGTCAATCCGGTTCCGTTGTCTTCAACCGTCAATTTTTGGTCATAATCTTCAGGAATAAATATATCAACCATCGTTGCTCCTGCATCCCATGCATTTGCAACAAGTTCTGTTAATGCAATCTCTGGTGAATGAACCAAAGCACCTAAAGTCCTTATCAGATAATCTTCTTCAAACAAGGAACCCTGTAGATATGATTTTGAATTTGTTTGAGACATAATTTTGTTGCTATTTTTGTGATTCAAAGAGTCTTTCAAACTCATTTTGGTCATTTACCAACTTTCCTTTAGGCTCATTATTAGCCCACTTCAATAGATTGGGTTCGGATTTACCGCTATTTCGGAGATTTAAATCCCTGCATATTATTTCAATATCAGCCTGAAATCCACTAATGTTTTTATAGTTCTCATAATACGAATAGTATGCGATATTGTTCTCCCAATCTTTTAAGGAACGAATACCTGTTGCAAATCCATTTGTGGCTAATTCGATATTGAGACCGACATTTGATTCCAAGTTATAAATCATAGGAAAGCGTTCCACCACGTGTCTTCCAAGAATCAGAGTTTTAGGGATGCCACAAAACTCGAAATTCGTTTTTTCTCTCCACGCATTATAAAGAAAATCAACAATACTTGGAGTTTCATCTATTGGAAATATTTCCGCATAAAAGCAATTACTGAAATGATCCCTAACCAAGAAATTGACAATATGTCTCTTCCCTGTTTTTTCGTAGTTCTTCCAATTTACATCAAACTTTTTCGCTTGGTATTTGATGTCTCCATTCTTTAAAACATGGTAGTTCTGTAAGATGGAGAAGTTTAGTTGATGAACTTGATTTGGATAATCACTTATGTATCTGTTATACATTCCTTTCACTGACTATGTTTTAAACTCGACATGCAAAGATACCCAGAAAAAAACACCTGACAATCGCTTGACAGGTGTTTTTCAACAAGTTGCCTAAAGTTGCTTATTTGCATTTGGAATTAGGCTACTACTCATTAATAGCTTGCTTGAACCGAAATAAATTCTGTTTATTATTCAACATACCAAATAAGCAACCACACCACCCAATTGGGTTCAGAAAGCGTTTACCTTTCCTAATTTCATAATGTAAGTGGCTACCTGTTGTTGCCCCAGTATTACCCACACAAGCTATTTGTTGGGTAATACTTACCGAATCACTTACGGTCACCATCGTTTTGCTTAAATGTGCATAGAATGACCGGAAACCGCCAGCGTGCTTGATTTCTATAAAGTTTCCGTACCCTGAAGAATAACCTTTGCGGGTAACTATTCCGTTTCCGGTGGCATACACGGGAGTACCTTTCGTTTTTGGAATATCAATTCCTGTATGGATTTTCCTTATACTATAAATAGGATGAATACGCCAGCCAAAGTTAGATGTAATACGTTGAGGTTTCTTAATCGGAAAGATGACGGGATAGTATGATAGTTCGTCAATGGTCATTTTCAGAGAATCGGCTACTCGTCGAAACTCATTTATAGAATAGACCGATTTCGTACATTCTTCTATTTCCGATTTTCTGTCCATAGAATCAAATGGTTGCCCCAACACGGGCAAATGCAGCAAAACGGCGAAGAATATTATCAGGTATTTCATAGTCAATCTGAAAATGCAATAAGTATCCGAAATAATCCGGGTACTTACTTATTCAATTTTTTTTAATCCTCTTCGTTATTATCCCCTTTGGCATTCTGCCAACTGAATGTTTTCTGAACCACCTGACCGAATGAATCTTCGATGTACACGTCGATCACCTGTTGGTCGGTACAATGCGAAGTGTAATACATCCTGAATGTTCCCTTTTTCAAGGGATAAAGGTCGTTTGGAAGAAGAACCGTTCCGTTATCAAGCCGAAGCTCCCCTACGCCATCGGGTTGGAAATAACGAATTTTAAACGCCGTTTCGCTATAATTGCCTTCCCTAACTATCCGACACCTTATTTCAACAGTTTCATCTTCGGTAATCCGTTTCTGAACAGGCATTGTTTCCAAATCGAAGCTATACACCTGTTTTACGTCTAATTCGTCATCACAGGCGACACACATCAATGCAATGGCTGCCAGCCATGCCGTGAGCGCAAGCGCCCTTTTGAATGTTATCTTTTTCATTTTTATTTCATTTTAGAGTAATACAAATTTCCCTTTCAGGGGATTGTTATAAAGGATTTCGATATTTTCCCGACCGTATGCCAAAAGCATAGAACCGTTCCTTGGTTGTGTTCCCGGCGTTCCGTCCGGTCGTAAAAACCGAATCCTGTCGTACAGAAATTTTGCTGCCCCTGCATGATACAGAACCGTATTGTGAAACCATTTTGCTTCTATCTTTGCGAAAACGAGCGCCATACCGTTATTATGCATAGCCATTTTCGCAAGAAATTTCACTATTAGTGGGTTGGAATACGGAGGATTGAGCCATATACGACCTGACCATGATTGCAGTAACCCATTTTCTTTTTCCGTATAAAACCGTTCTGCCGAATGATTTAGATTAAGTGCCATCAAAGAGGTCGCCGGATCTAAATCAAACTGGCCGAGCGAATGAATTATCTCCGGTGGAGTGTACCACTCGTCTGTATTCATGACTAGTTAATCATGAATTTTACGCCGATACCGAACTGCGTATGGAAGTGTCCGCTTGAAGTACCCCAAAGGATACGCTCACGCCCCGTCAGGAGTAGGATAACCCTATCCGTCAGGTAGGCTTCCACTTCCACCGTAATTGCTCCACCATACAGGAAAGCGTCTTTATTTTGAATGGTAGAACCGTCATAGAGTAGTTTATCGCCCCAATTAACTGTTTCGTACCCAGCCAGTGCCAATGCACCGATTGAGAAGAAAAATGTCTTTGAGCCATCGGAGAGAAACTTGTAATAATAACCGCCCTCTCCGGTAAACTGCGCCATAGGAATACGCCCGTCCTTATAAGGATAGTAGCGATTCAAGTATTCCACCCCAAACACCCATTTATTGGCATTCTTTGCGTATGTACTCATACCAATCCCGAAATAGTATCCTAATTCATTGCGGTTGTACGACGAATGAAAACCATCCACCATACCGCCACGAAGTTCCAAGCCACGCATCCCTTTCAAGGCGCGTTGGGCGTGTGCCTGACCACCCGTGATAAGGCACAACGCCGCTACGATAAAAAACACAACCCTTTTGGATAAAATACTCACGTTCGGCAGAATACAAAACAAGTTTTGCTTCTGCTCTCTCTTACTCGTATTTTTCATATTACTTCGTTTTCAGTTCGTTTATAACCTTTGCCCGTACCAGATCGGCATTCTCTACCGTAAAGGTCTGATGCCGTCCGCCCTCTTTCTCATGAAGCTCGATAACCAGGTGTTTATCATCCGGGATAGTGAATTTCGGAAGGGTAAAAATCGTGCGTTCATTCTTCTTCCCACCGATAAGCGTTACATTATTATGCGCCCTGAGCGGCCAGATAACCTGTTCCTGAATAGCAGTGCGCTTTGTTACTTTTTTATCTACGATTTTGAACGTAATATAATCCACATCAAAAGGCACGTTGGAGGAATTTTTCAGTTGCAGATGAAAGTACAGTAACCCATTGTGCGAATAAATTCCTTTCAGTAGATACTGGATACCGAAACGCTTACTACCGATGTGTTTGATTTCTCTATCATTGTTCTTATAGATAGACTTCATTATCAGTTTGACAAGGAGCGGCGATTCCTGACCAAGTTCGTGCATATAGATGTCCAGTGCATTATTCGGCCTGTTCGTTGCCTCGCCGTCATGGATAAAGTCGTTCATCTCGATAGAGAGCTTTACCGGCTCATCGGCATATTTTACATTAAAACTGTAATATGCCCCGTCTTCGGTAATAACCGCCAAATTACTCTCCCGGCTGAAATCACGTAGTGCAGCTTTCACACGCAGGACGTTCTCCGTACCATCGGCTTTTGCTGCCAGCAGATCTGCCGACCCCAAGTCCACATAGCGGATGGCCGAGGGAAAAATAATATGTACCGTTTTAGAGAACGTCACCTCCAGCGCATGGGGCGGTATCATCCGGTTGAATGTGAGCGGACGGGTTAAGCCCTGATAGTAGTCGCCCGTAGATGGACTGGTTCTTGTTAGCGTTTCGTTTACGGTCGTTTCCTGTGCGTTAGCCGCAAATACTGTCGCTACGAAAGCGAACATCAAAAAAATCTTTTTCATTACTTGTTTTGTTACTTGTTTATAAAATGGAATTTTAGTGGTTGTCTTTATTTCAGGGGTGGCAGGAGCAATACCTGATAGCCCGCTTTAAGGGTTATTTTTATCGTCCGCATCTTTTTACTGACGTATTGCGATGCACCCTGAATAGTACTCCGCCCCAAATCGGCCAGTAGTTGTGAACCGGCATCATCGGTAATCGTGATACTGCTACCCATGCCCGACCCCATATTGGCAGCTATTTCCTTGACGGCATTTATTTCCTCCGACCCCGGCACGGAAATACCCTGCCCGCCGTCCAGATCATAGACCAGCAGTTCAATCGGGATAACGTTTCCGGCGTGTTGGACGGCGTTAATAGTAATGCCCATTCTTTCGCCCGTGATACGTGCCGAGCCTGTTACCACCGTATTGGCAGGAACAAGGTAATTCCCAGCCATCATAGGTTCCAGTAGGCGCAAACCCACTTCCTGCCCGTCTGTAATCGTTACCGTCTGATATACACACGCTCGGATGCTGTTTTTGTCTTTCACTTCTTCGCCACCTGCCACCGTGTTAAATTCCCAATTCCGTGGTTTGACAAATTCTTCCAGAAAGACGGAATCCGGCATCGGTGCGGCCAGTAGCGATACCACATTGTGGCGTATCTGTGTAACGGGTTGTACGGCTACCTTACCGTTTGTCGTATTCACCGCAGGTACTTTCTCTATGGAAGATTGCTCACCGCCACCCATGTAGCGGGCGGCAATAGCGTAGGATTTTTCAATCATCGCCAGTTGTTCTTCCTCTTCACTCTTACGTGCCTGTTCGTTAATAAACCTCTGTTCCAATTCCTGTATGCGTGATTCCAAAGCAAGCTGCGCCTGTTCGTCCGCTTTCGTGGCAGGTTCTTCGTAGAAACTGTCGAGGCTCCGGTTCGCATCCTGATAAGCGTTGTTTGAAGTCTGGAAAGCATTACCACTCCGGGAAGATGACTTTTTACCCGTCCCCGGTTCTTCGTAATAATCCGGCGATTGGGGCGTTATTTTCACCTGTTCTTTTCCGGTATCGTTTTCTTCACCCAGGCTAAATGCAAAATCCTGTAAGGAACGCATCTTTTCCTGTTGCTTGGATTGCATGGCATCCTGCACGTAGGCTTCGCGCTTATCCGATATGATACCACTCTCTTTAGGTGTAGGCAAGTCGGTATTGAAACCATCCTTTTGTTCCTCTGCTTTATCCCCTGATGGGGCGAAGATGAGCCACATCGACCCGGCGAACAACAGGAACAACAGCGGGAAGATTATCATCTTCTTACGCTTCTGTAATTCCTGTGGCGTGAGTTCTTTTTTCTCTTTCACCACAGCAGGCTTTTCTTTATTCTGATTCAAGTTCTCTGTACTCATAATTAAATTCGTTTATTTGTTTTACACTGTCCAACTGCGATTGCTTTTGCCGGAGTTCCAGCTCCAAGCTCTCGATATGTTGAATTTGCATCCTTTCGCCGTTTTCTTTACCGATACGGTAAATGGAGGAAATGGTAAAGTAGATAGACAGCCCGCTTAAAGTCAGTACCATAAAAATGGTTATCAATATTCGGGCATCCTTACTGAGCGATCCGCACGCATAGCGGAGGCGGTCGCTCACCCATTCTAAGGGATTGATCCGTTTCTTTTTCTTTACCATGATTTTACCTTGCTAATGTCCGCAGGTCGCGGTTTTCTATTATTTCAAACTTTTCCATTGCGAAACCGTGCGGGTTGTTATCACTCCTTACCGAGTTGATAAGGTTGCACCGGGTAACCAGAGAGCGTTCCGTAATATTACTTTCCCGGATAATCATTTGCCGGGCGTAAGTCATGGCACGGTAGGGATAAGCATTAAAATCAATCGCTACACTATCCACCTGGATGGTCTGATTAATATTACCTGACACAATGCGGTTATAGTACCCCTTTTCCTGCATATCCTGATAGTAGCGGAAAGCGCTCTTATCAACCAGAAAGAGTGCCCTGTTGATATTGGATTCGATAGCCGAACGGTCAGGCGAGAGCGTAAAAAAAAGTTCATGAAACCTTTTTATATGTTCTCTTGCTTCGACAGGACGGTTCTGCGAAAGGTCTTGCGAGAGTGCCAGCATAAGGGATTTTCCCTCGTCCAGAATGTAAATTTTCTGCCGCTGGGCTTCCGCGAACTGATAGGACTTGATTACGCTGAATACCGACACTATCGCACATAAGCAGAGAAAGACGATACCGAACATTCGTATCTGCTTGAAACTGCTTTCTATATTTTTTAATGATTTAAACTCCATATTTTTAATGATTAAATTGATGAATCAAACGGTTTACGGCGTAGGGCCACGGCCTCCCTGTGTTGCTAAATTTTGCCCATTGGGTGAGCCGCCGCCACTACCACCGCTTCCGCCACCTCCACCGGACGAGCCGCCAGACGATTTACTGCCTCCGCCAGTAGCCCTGCCCATCAGGTTTCCGGCTACTGCACCACCTACACCAGCCGTAAATGCTCCGGCACGGGCAATACCGCCCATTGCTCCGCTTGCTCCGCCACCTGACTGGATAATCCATTCGGCTACGGTCGGTACGCTGAAATAGCCGATGATACCAATGATGAGAAATATGATATACACGCCATTACTTCCGTCCGGTATATAGGACGGGTCTTGAAGTGCAACAATATCCGCCTGAAGCATCAAAGCCTGAATTTTGGAGAGTACCGCCGAAAAGATATCAGCTACGGGCAGCCACAGGTACACACTGATATACCGTGCTATCCAGTTAGTCAGCGTGGATTGGAAGCCGTCGTAAATAGAGAGGGCAAAAGAGAGCGGCCCCAATATGGCGAGGACGACCAGAAAGAAGGTACGCAAGGTATCAATGGTCAGCCCGGCGGCGTTATAAAGCAACTCAAAGAAATCACTTACAAGTTGCCGGAACCACATTTTTATATTGTACCATGTGTGTTCCCACCACATCGACACCATTGTGCCGATCTGCCGGATACCGAGTTCAGAGAACTTTTCCTCGTACACCTCGTCATTGACAAGCCATTCTTTGCCCTCACGTACCCGTGCTTCATAGTCCAACGCATCCCGTTGTTGCTGCAATCCTTCCACGTTTTCTATCTGGCTTTCCAGAATGCTGTGCGCTCCCGTTACTACGGGCGACATAACGGCATTGATAGTACCCAATACCAGTGTAGGGAAAAACATGATGCACAACCCAATCGCAAAGGGACGCAAGAGCGGAAATACGTCGATAGGTTCGGCGCTCGCCAGCGACTTCCATACACGGTAAGCCACATAGAACAATGCACCGAGTCCGGCTACCCCTTTGGCGACACCGATCATGTCGGCACAAAGAGGCATCATATCCTGATACAGATTCCGGAGAATCTGATGCAGGTTTTCAAAATCTACTGCTAGCAACATCATGGCTTACCAGTATCTTTCGGTTGGTTTACCATAAAGCGCACGTACCCTCTCCATATCACCCTTTTGCTGGCTTCGGATAAATGAAATGGAGATATTCTTATTGGTATAATACTTGGTCAGGTTACGATAATCGACCATCTTGGTGTAAATCTGGTCTATCGCATCCATTCGTTCCTTATCCGATAGTGAAAGTCCGTTACCGGGAGTTACTATCGTTTTCAGTTCCGTAACCAAAGCCCCGCCTTCTTCCAGCAGTTTGGCATAACCCAGAGCGATGGCTTCCAGTTCGTTCACACTGAAATTGGGATCGGACACCATTCTATTGAACCCGCCTGAATACATATTGGTTATCTCGCTGATCATTTCGATAGTCAGCTTTACCTTTCGGGCATCTTTAATCAGGTTATTGACCGATTTAAGCGCATCATAGTATTGTTTACCCTGCTCATAGATTTTTACAGTTTCTTTGACATTGCTGACAAGGTTGCTGACAGTGGAAGATGATTTTACCACCTGCTGAATGTTCTGCACCAGATTGGACGGGTCGAGAACCGCCCATTGCGCTTTCGCCTGAAATGTGAAGCCGAAAACGGCAACACACATTATTAAAATCAATCGTTTAACTGCGCTTCGCTTGTTTTTCTCCTCCGCGCTTCGGCAATTCGAGTAAACTCGATTGCTCTCTTCTTGTCGTCGATTCATGTTTTTACTTTTTATTTGTTTAATACTTCTTTGAAAGGGAGAGGAACAGCCTTTGAACAGCTAATCCTCTGCCCTGTAATAATCGCCATAGTCCGATAAGGTCAATATGTCCCTATCAGCATCGTAACTTAGCTGGATGCGCCCGTACAGAAAGAAAAGGGTAACACCCCACCGATGCCATAAGGGGCAGTTGAAAACTGTATGGGGGTCGTAAGAGAATTTAATCCGGTGATGAAAAACTCCTGTACGATAAATATGCACCTCCGGCATCCGGCTACTGTCCCCGCCGCAGCTTACCCATTTTCCTCTTATATCTTCCAGCAGAAAATATTGTTGGCACTTCAACGGATCGGATGTACTCCTGTTTCTTTTGGGCATGGCTTCAGCTATTTTTCGGTTTTACTTTCAGCAAGCTGTTTGATAGCCAGTTCAATATCGCCGCCCAACTTTTCTGCCAGCTCCATCACTTCCATCTTCTCCGATTCTTCGGTTGTGTAAGTCAGGTATTCCGACATCGACACTTCGGTGGCGTAAACCGCACTTTTCACCCCGCCCAAACCAATCCAGACCTCTTTGTAAAGCCTTGCCGGATGGTTGGACATGTTGATGGAAAGTATCTGCGAACGTTCTTTGTCGGTCAGTCCGAGTAGCGACTGGATCGCATCGAAGCGGTTCATGAATTTTCGCTGGTCGAGCAGGATCTTACAGTCCGAGTTATTGATGATACTCTCTTTCACCACAGGCGAAGAAATAATATCATCGACCTCCTGCGTGACCACGATGGCCTCGCCGAAATACTTACGCACCGTCTTATACATATAGCGCAGATATTCAGCCATATTCGCCGACGAAAGTGCCTTCCATGCTTCTTCCACGATGAGTTGTTTTCGGACACCTTTCAGCCTGCGCATCTTATTCAGGAACGCTTCCATGATGATGATCGTAACCACAGGAAACAATTCTTTGTTATCTTTTATCGCGTCTATTTCGAAGACAATGAATCGTTTAGATAGCAAATCCAACTCGTCCGCAGAGTTCAACAGGAAGTCATACCGCCCACCTTTATAATAAGGACGCAGCGTGGTCAGAAGATTAGAAATGTTGAAATCTTCTTTTTCAACCGTTATTTCCCTGTTATTCAATTCTTCCCTGAAATCGTTTTTCAGATACTCATAGAATGTGTTGAAACAGGGTGTTATGGAACGGTCTTCCTGAATACGGTGAATATAACCCGAAACGGCATTTCCTAATTCCCCGCTCTCGGTCTTGCCGGCTTTTTCATCTGCACTTTTCCACAAGGTCATAAGCAGCGTAACAATACTGTCCATTTTTTCCGTTTCAAACACGTAATCGTCCGTGAAAAACGGATTAAAAGAAATCGGGGATTTTTCGGTATATGTAAAATAGATACCGTCCTGTCCTTTGGTCTTACGCCGGATCAGTTCGCACAATCCCTGATAGCTGTTTCCCGTATCGACCAATACGATATGGGAGCCTTGTTCGTAATATTGGCGCACCATGTGGTTCATAAAGAAGCTCTTGCCGCTTCCGCTGGGGCCTAATACGAATTTATTTCGGTTCGTGATAATTCCCTTTTTCATAGGCAGGTCAGATATATCCAGGTGCAGCGGCTTACCACTCACCCGGTCACACATCTTAATACCGAAAGGACTTGGCGAATCTTTATAATTGGTTTCCTCTGTGAAGAAACAGAGCGCAGGTTCGATAAACGTGTAGAACGATTCCTCTGCCGGAAAATCCCCCGCGTTGCCGGGCATACCCGCCCAATAGAGCGTTGCGGCATCCACCGTGTTGTGGCGTGGACGGCACTCCATAAGCGCAAGCTGTGAGCCGACATCGTTGCGGATGTGTTGCAACTTGTCTGTATCTTCACTCCATGCAACCACATTAAAATGTGCCCGGATAGAGGTCAGCCCGTAAGAATGGGCTTCGTTCAGGTAATGATCGACCCACTCTTTATTTATCTGATTTCCGCGTGAATAGCGGGATAGCGACTGCATATTGCGGGCTTGCTTCTCAAACTTCCGCAGGTTTTCGGCGCTATCGTCCAGAAACAAATACTGATTGAAAATATGGTCACAGGAGAGTAACAACCCCACAGGAGAAGCGAAAGACAAAAGGCAGTCGCTCCGGTCAGTGGACAGTTTTTCATAACGGATACTTGTTCCCACCCGTCCCGGCAAATCCTCTGCATCGGACAAGGTATGCAGGCATACCTTTTTATCTCCGATACGCAAGCCATCCGCTCCCAGCTCCATATCTTCCAAGACAGTGGTATTTTCCGGCGACAGGGCAAAATATTTTTCGATTATCCCCGCATTGTCTGCCGTGCCTGTTATTTCGTCGTCCGTAAGACGGGTAAGGCTGATAAACCCCGAATCGTTTACAATCCGTTCAAACTGCCCGACAGATTCCAGAAACTTCACAGCCGTTTCCTTATCTACCTCTTTAGGAATAATGTTGCCCCGGCAGAGGGAGGAAAAGTTCGACTGCATCCGCATCCTGTCCTTTGTCGTTTTGGTAAGGAACAGGTAGCAGGAGTGGTTTAAGAATGGACGTTCGTTAAAGTGCCGTTCGTAGCTGCGCGAAAGGAAACTCAGATCCCCGTCACCTGTATCGGGACGGTATTTTTCACTCACAAACCAATCCTGCTTATGCACTACACTGTAATCCGGCAGTACCTTTACGGCCTTTACCCATGCGGCGTGTATGGCTTCATATTCGGCCGAAGTTACGGTAAAGAGTTCGGGTAGATCGACCCGAAAGGCTACCGTTATATCCGCATCTTTACTTATTATACATCCGTGTTCGACAGCCAGCAATGGAAATTTGTTCTCTATCGTGGATGCTTTCATTATATTCCTCATAGCGCTTTCTTCTTTTTGCGGAACAGGCGATATGGAATTTTGCGGTTTATCAGGTAGCGGGGATGCTGGCGTTTTGCCATGATTTTCATCAACCCGTTCTCTCCGTATTTCGCATTCAGATTGAAAGTCAGCCATACCAATACCGATGCGGCTATCACGCCGAAGCCTATACATATCCACTGGTCTATGCCGATCATGTAAAGAATCACGAACAGCACAAATACGGACAATAGACCTCCGGCAAAAACAAACAAGTATTGTGCTTTCAATCCCTTAAATTCCACGCTCTTGCCTATCCCTTTGTTAATATTGTATTCCATATTGTTGCTTTTGGGAGTAGCGATTAAAGGAAGAAAGAGCGCAGGATGGTTGCTGCCACAATCAGAAAAATACACGCTCCGAACCAACTGGCGGCGGTTTTCGAGGTGTCCGGGTCGCCTGAGCTGAACTTGTTATATACCTTGATTCCGCCAATCAAACCGACGACGGCTCCGATGGCGTATATCAATTTCGTGCCGGGATCGAAATAGCTGGTTACCATGTTGGTAGCCTCTGTGATACCCCCGATTCCGTTGCCCTGTGCAAATGTGGAGGAAACAGCGGCAAAGACAAACGCCGCTGACATAAGAACCTTTTTGCCGAGCGTAAAAAAGGAAGAATGAAATTCAATTTTCTTCTTTGTCATAACTTGATTTTTTAAGATGGTGCGGGGTTGGATAGGCCCCGCACCGGGTGATACTTGTTTTTACTTGAAATTTTAGTGGTCTAAAGGATAGGTTTATACGCTATCCGTAATCATGCTTTTTCATTTACTTACATTTTAAAATTCGTCACTCTCATACATTCGGATGTTAAAACCCGTCGGGACTTCACCCTGCGGAGGTAGGCTTTCCGCCGACCTTTCGGCAACCTTTTTCTGGAATACCGTGAGGTAGGTGTTAATAAGGATATCTACCTTATCGCCCCTTTCGGGTTGACCTGAAACGATAGCTTCAAACATATCGGTTCCTTTCAGGTTTAAGAGGACACGTCCGGTTTCCTCTTTTTGCTTATCTGTAATTGTCGGATTATGTACCACATGGCGGTAGGCTTCGCCCATTTGTTCAAAACTGACCCCCTGGGCGACAGGTTTGCCTTTGATTGGCAAATCCTCACTTTCGTCCTCGTCTTCGGTTTCTTCCGCTTCTTCTTCCGGGAATGGTTTAACTTGCAGCGGATAGTCGATGTCCAGAGGTTCATTTGTTTCGCCTTTCGGGACAGCACCGAAAACATCGTCCAGTTCTTCCGGCGCTATTTGCCGGGGGTGTTCGGGTACACTTGCGGGAACAAATATATTCTCTTTTTTTGTATCTAATTCAGTTTCAGAAACTACGGTAGCTTCTGTCTGGGACTGGCCGGAAAGTGGCAACACGAACCGGCTTTTTCCGATAATATCCCCCTTTTTTCGTTTTGCCGGACTTTGCTCTTTTGTATCGTTCTTTTTCTTTTCCGTTTTCTCTAAACGATTCAGGTAAACCATTGTCCAAACGGCATAGATGACGGCAAATGCGATCAGCAAAACGAGTATGGTATGGGAATTAATGACTATCATCTCTGTTCAGGTGTAAATCGGTTATATCTTCCCTGAAAGAATGGAAGTGATGCTCCATTACATTATCCATATAGCTATATATGGTTACAGGTATGCCCCTTTTCCGGGCACTCCCTACAATCGCTTTTATGCGGGCGTGGTACTTGGGTTGGATAAGCACATCTTTGGCGTTTTCGGTGGAAGAATCCGCCAGATGGAAGAAATAGTTACGGTAGTAGTTACCCGTTTCAAGGGGTTTATCATCCCCTGTAACTCCGATGCTTATTTCTTCCGGAGGAATACCTTCTCCGATTGTTTCTTTCACTCTCCGCCTGTAACTGATAGCACGGCGGATAAACAGGATGGCCATTACTGAGACAGCCGCCAACACGATACATAACATGATTATTTTATCTGACATGATTGGAATTTTTAGTGGTTTATATTAAGTCGTTTCGCTCCCGGCGGTAGATATGGTTTATCTCAGCCTTATGTTGTTCCAGATGTTCGGTGATTACGTTGTCAATGTAACCGCCGATGGTCAGCCCTTTCTGATTTATTGAGCGTATGAGCGAACAAAGTATTTCGTGGTTGCGCTTGCTGATATACACGCATCCCCGACGGTCTATCTCAACGGGCTTCAAATATTGCTCTGCATAGGAAGCCATTGCTGCCATTGTTTCCTCCGGCTCTTTCTTTTTGAATGGATTCATTTCTCTGTATTTTTTATAATGTTTATTCCTTTGTGTTTCTCGTTATACAGTCGGGTAATCTCATTACCGTAAGTCTCAAAGTGATGAGCCAGTACGTTGTCTATGAAACTTGACAGCGATACCTCATTGCCGCCGATCACCTGACATACGGATTGAATCGTATCGTGAAATTCCCGCCGTATATAGACCATCTTGCCCGTCCGGGCAGTAATGCCGGATTCTTTGACGAACAGCGTTTCATAATCCGCTTCCTTTCCCCGTCTGCGCTTGGTTTCTTCTTTCAGGGATTCCACCGGCGGAACAGGCTGTTCGCTGTCCGATTCTTCATTTTCCCTGACCAACGCATCGTGGTCTGTCGGTTCATCCTGTAAGAAGCTGGCGATGATTGCTTTTTCGTCTATATCTTCTTTTTTCACTGTTTTTGCCATAGCATTATAAATTGATGATGCCTAAAACTTCCTCAACCAGTTCATCCACATTGCTGCCTTTGAGCAATGTCCTATCTACCGGGAACAGAGTTGAGCGGAACAATGCCTTATGAGATTCAAGAAGTTCACGGCGAAACCGGAGGCTGTTCGGGATAAAGGTTTTCAGTACCGAAAGACCGAGTTCCGCAATGATCTGTTCGTAAACATCATACAATTCCGATTTTTCCCGCCCATCGACCTGATTCCAAATGAGGTATAAACCCTTAATCTTTGCTTTTCCGGTAGTGATAAGTGTATCGTTCAGACGGGAAGCAAAACGCAAGGTGCTTTTTAATACCAGATGGTCAGCGCTGATAGGAGAGAAAATGTAGTCCATAGT